>ERZ791623.715-NODE-715-length-17151-cov-2.874240_pt1 | contig 17151 bp, 18 predicted proteins | sample MGYA00510268_ERZ791623 | MGnify/ENA primary metagenome ERZ791623 (study PRJEB30046, sample SAMN00715216) | human gut metagenome | study: EMG produced TPA metagenomics assembly of the A metagenome-wide association study of gut microbiota in type 2...
GGTTTTCTCATCCCCGCCCACACAAACAGCACCAGAGCAACGCCGAAAGACACCAGGGCGGTGACCTGGGCGCTTTTGAGGCCCCACAGCATGGGTTCCACGTAATCTCCCCGGAGAAATTCCAGGAAGAACCGGAGCAGGCTGTAGAGCATTACGTACAGGCAGCAGGGTTGTCCTTTTTTGGGCCTGGTGGTCTGGAACAGCAGCAGCAGGGCAAAAAGAATCACATCGATCTGGCCTTCCCACACTTCTGCCGGCCACAGGGGAACCGCTCCGTAGGTGGCCCGGGCCAGGGTCCCTGCCGGATACAGGATGCCGAAATCTCCTCCCGTGGGAGCCCCGAAGGCGTCCCCGTTCAGCAGGTTGGCCATCCGGCCGATGCTCTGACCGATGAACAGAGCCGGGCAGATCACATCCAGCATGTCGATCCAGTCGACGTTGTGCCGCCAGCAGTACAGGGCACCGCCCAGCACCCCTCCCAGGATGCCCCCCTGGATGGCCATGCCTCCCTGCCACACAAAGGGGATTTCCAGGAGATGGGCACTGTAATACCCCCAGTCAAAGAAAAACACATCCCAGAGCCGGGCTCCGATGAGCCCGCAGAAGCCTCCATAGATGCCGATGTCCGGCAGGTACTTCTCCCAGCCCCGGCCGTCCCGCCAGGCCAGGAAATAAGCCACGGCGGTGGCCATGAAAATGGCGATGCACAGCATGATCCCGTACATGCGCACCGGGAAGCCGCCTACAAAAAACAGATATTGATGCACGATGGGTCCCTTTCTTCAATCGCAAATCTTCACCAGATGGAAATCCACATAATCCGCCGCAACCAGCCGGTACCGGGTGCCGTCCCGTTCTCCCTGGAACAGGTTCAGGAAATGGGCCGCATCCCCGTGGACATGGCCGTAGATGCACTGTTCCACCTGGTACTTTTTGCACAGTTCCGTAAAGCCGGTGACTTCTTCCGGGTTGTACAGGGGAGGGTAGTGGAGGGCGGCGATCAGGTGCTTCGCCCCGGCCTCCCGGGCTCCGGCCAGGCTCCGTTCCAACCGCTGGCATTCCCGGTCGTAGACCAGCTGGTCGTGTTCCCCGAACCCGGGCATGCTGGGCAGGTTCCAGCCCCTTGTGCCGCACAGGGCCACATCCCCTGTCTGGTAGAAGGTATTGTGGAGAAAATGGACTTTGGGGGGCAGGGCCGCCTGGAGTTTCTTTAAAGAATTCCACCAGTAGTCATGGTTCCCCTTGAGGATCACCAGATCCCCGGGGAGGGCCGCCAAAGGCCCCAGATCCTTTGCCACCGCGTCTTCCAGATCCATGGACCAGGAGGTGTCTCCCACCAGGAGCACCGTGTCTCCGTCCTTCACCGTTTCCTTCCAGTATGTTATGACTTTTTCCCGATGGCCCAGCCACTGGGCGCCAAAAACCTCCATGGGCTTTGTGGGGGGTTCTCCGGAAAAATGCAGATCCCCCATGGCATAAATTGCCATTGTTCCCACTCCTTCCTGCGTTGACTTTATGTGATACGAAATATATAATGAATCTATTGCACAGACAAAAACCACTGTAATACTCATATGTTACTGAATCCAGAGAACTTATGCAAGGTGTTTCAGACGGGTTTTCTTTTTTAGGAGGTATGTTCATGTTCAAGGAAAAGTACGAGCCACACGAGATCGAAGCCCGGTGGCAGAAGTATTGGGAAGACAACAAGACCTACCAGGTCAGCAATGAGGATCCCCGGCCCAAATCCTATGTGCTGGAAATGTTCCCGTATCCCTCTGGGAACCTGCACATGGGCCATGTGCGGAACTATTCCATCGGGGACGTGGTGGCCCGGTTCCGGACCATGCGGCAGCGTTCGACTTCTTTGGTCATGCCCGTCGTGACGAATTCTTTATCAGGAAAATAATGACGTATCAAATCAATATAGGTGTCGTAACCGACGATGCAGTCGCAGCCATCGAGGATTTCCCGGGCCTGCAGGGTCATGCCCTGCAGGGAACCCGGTCCGATGCCGACGACATAAATACGATGTTTCATAACCTTTCTCCTTTCAACATGCAAACCGGACCTGGTAGCGTTCGCAGGCTACGGCTACGGTGATGCCGCGGCGGCTCTGTTTGGTGACGATGAGGGTCCCTTGATGGCTGGCCAGGACGGCAGCCCGTTCGCAGACGTTATCCGTGCCGACAGTCTGTTTGACGAAATCGGACGCCGTAAAGTCGCCTGGCACGGCATTGAGTTCATCGGCCGTAAAGAAGTGCAACGGCCATTGCTGGGCCTTGGCAAAGGCCAAGAGACCGGCTTCATCCTGCTTGACGTCGATGGAGCTGACGTCGGCAATGGCGTCGGGCGACAAGTTGGCCCGCTGTAGGACGGCATTGACCCAATAAGCGATGTCTTTGGCCGGCGTCCCCTTGCGGCAGCCGATGCCGATGTGGACGATGACCGGCCGGGCGACGACAGTCGTGCGGAACACGGGCACGTGGGCTTTGGTCGTGATCACCAGGCCGGCGTCGCCATGGAAGGCATAGACCAGGCCCGGCGGCAGCGGCCCCTGCAGGGGGAAATCGCTGTACACGCCGGCAGCGCCCTTTTCCAGTATGGCAGCGGCAAAGGCCTTGGCATCGTTCAGGGACGACAGGCGCAGGCCCTGGCGGGCCGCCCATTCATCGACGGCGAACAAGGCGTTGACATCGGTCGCCGTCGTCACGACGGCCTGGCCTTCCAGTTCTGCAGCCAGACGGCGGGCGATGGCATTGGCGCCGCCGATATGACCGGACAGGATGGGGATGACGAACTGGCCCTTCTCGTCGATGACCAGGACGGCCGGGTCCAGGTCTTTATGGCGGATAAAGGGCGCAATAGTGCGGACGGCAATGCCTGCGGCGCCGATGAAGACGACCAGCCGGGCCGCTTCAAAAGCCCGGGCCTCTTCATCGTGGAGATTGGGTGTAAACGGCAGGACCCCTTCCTGGACGACAGCGAATTTCTTCAGCGACGCCTGGCGGACGTCCCAGCCGCCTCCCCGCAAGCAGGCAGCGACGCGGCAGCCCAGGGCCGTCCCGGCCTGGGTAAAGGACAGGACGACGGCTTTCATGGTTCCGTCTCCTGACCGATGTGGTCGCCGTACTGCTGGTCCTCCGGCGCCGCCTGGCGGCAGCCGTGGGTAAAGGCCGGATGATACAAAAGGCTGCGGTCATAAGCCGGCCCCAGCACCTTGCCGACGACGATGAGAGCCGTCTTGGAAATGGCATGGCGCCGGGCCGTTTCAGCCAGGGTGCCGACCGTGCAGGTATAAGTCTGTTCTTCTGGCCATGATGCTTTGTAGACGATGGCTGCCGGCGTATCTGCCGCATAGCCGCCGCGCAGGAGTTCGGCCTGGAGGCCGTCCAAGAGGGATGCGCTGAGGAAAATGACCATCGTCGCCTGATGAGAGGCGTAATCGGCGATTTTCTGCTTATCCGGCACGGGCGTCCGCCCTTCCATGCGGGTGATGATGACCGACTGGCTGATGCCCGGCAGGGTATATTCGGCCTGGAGGGACGCGGCAGCGGCACAGAAGGAGCTGACACCGGGTACGACGTCATAGGCGATGCCCTTCTGGGCGAGGATGTCCATCTGCTCGCGGATGGCGCCATAGACTGATGGATCGCCCGTATGCAGGCGGACGGTCATCCAGCCCTGGCCCTCCCCTTCTTCCATGGCCGCCACGACGGCTTCCAACGTCATGCCGGCGCTGTCGAGGATGCGGCAGCCTTCTTTGGCACAGGCCAGCAGCTGTGGGTTGACCAGGGAGCCGGCGTAAATAATCTGGTCCGCTGTTTCCAGTAATTTCTGGCCGCGGACGGTAATGAGGTCGACAGCACCGGGACCGGCGCCGACAAAGTGTATCATCGTAGTTCCCCCTTCGTATGCAATGCAAGAAATTCTTTGGCCCGCGACGTCAGGCCCAGGACGCCGTAGGCATTGGAAAAGACGACGGCCGCCGTCGGGATTTCACCATGGGTCCGCTGGTCCATATAGGCCTCGATTTTCTCACAGACTGCGGCCATGACCGGTTCCAGCAGGTTTTGTTCCTTCAGCAGGCGCACGGCTTCATCCGTCGTCAGGCTGTCGTAAATCTGACGGGCCAGCTGCCGTGAGGCACCGGCAAAGACGGCTTCCAGGGCCAGGAGGGTCGTGCGGCCGTCGGCATAATGGGAATGGGTATTCATGATGCCTTGGGCGACTTTGACCAATTTGCCGATATGGCCGATGACCAGGACGTCGGAAAAGCCTTTGTAGGCGGCATAATCAAGGGTTTCGCCGACATAGTTGCTGATGGTCACGCGCTGGCTGACGTCGACGCCCAGATGGTCGCGGCTGAAATCGACGCCGTAATTGCCGAAAAAGGCCAATAAATGGGTCTGGCCGGCAGCGCGGCGGGAATCCATTTCCGTATGGATCGTATCGACCAGGGCCTGTTCACTCATAGGGTCGACGATGCCCGACGTCCCCAGGACGGACAGGCCGCCGACGATGCCCAGGCGCGGGTTGAAGGTCTTCTGGGCCAGGCGCTGGCCCTCGGGGATGGACAAGTTCAGGCGCAGGCCGCCCGTATAGCCGCACTGCCGGCAAGCCGCTTGCAGGGCTTCGGTAATCATGCGGCGCGGCACGGGGTTGATGGCCCAATCGCCGACGGCACAGGCCAGGCCGGGCTGGGTCACGCGGCCGACGCCGATGCCGCCGACAATGGACAGGCCGGACGGCGTCTTTTCGACGGTCCCGTAGACCAGCATGCCGTCAGTGATATCCGGGTCGTCGCCACTGTCCTTGCGGATGGCGCACGTCGCCGACTGGGGACCGAAAGAGACGTCTTCCGGGATGAGCTGGAGGACCGTCCCCTGCGGCGTCTGCAAGGATATGGCTTCGACGCGGCGCCCGGTCAGGACCATGATGGCCGCCGCCTTGGCCGCCGCGGCCGCACAGGACCCGGTCGTATAGCCGCAGCGCATTTTCTTCCCTTCTTTGACCGTGAATAGTGACATGGTATATTTCTCCTTTTATCGTTTTTCGTTCATCGTTCGTCGTGATGGATGGTTATTTTTTTAAACCTTACGTCAAATGATGAACGTATTTAACAAAACTTCACTGATAATCTGACGTGTCATTGCAACACAACGATGGCCGAACGGCCGTCACTGGTGGTGACGATGTCGGTCCGGACGGAAAAGACGTCCCAAAGCCGTTCCGGTGTGAGGACGGCCTGGGGTGGTCCCGTACAGACCAGGGCTCCGTCTTTCATGATGACGACTTCGTCGGCATATTGCCAGGCCTGATTCATGTCGTGCAGGACGACGACGATGGTCTTCTGCCAGCCCTCATTGATGCGGCGCAGGAGGTCGAGGATGCGCAGCTGGTGGTGCACATCGAGATACGTCGTCGGTTCGTCCAGCAAGAGTATGGGCGCATCCTGGGCCAGCAAGACGGCCAGCCAGGCCCGCTGCTGTTCGCCGCCAGAGAGGTGCTGCATGACCTCGCCAGCATAGGCTTCGAGGTCGACGGCCTGGATGGCCCGGTCGACGGCGTCCCGGTCTTCCCGGCTCCGGCCGCTCCAGAGACGGCGGTAAGGAAAGCGCCCCATGCCGACTAAGTCGCGGACGGTCACATCAGGCGGCACGTCATGGGTCTGGGTCAGGAAGGCCATTTCCCGCGACAAGGCCTTACGGGAAAAATCATGGACCTCGCGCTGACCCAGGCGGATAGAGCCGCTGGCTGCGGGAATCATGCAGTTCACGGCCTTGAGGAAGGTGCTCTTGCCGCAGCCGTTGGGGCCGATGATGGCTGTCACCTTCCCTTTGGGCAGGGCTACGCTGAAATTATGGAGGATGGTCCGCCGACCGCGCCGGACGACGAGGTGCTGGACGGTAATGGCATCAGCCATGGCTCACACTTCCTTCCGCAGGAGAAATAAGAAAAAGGGCGCCCCTATAAAGGCCATGATGATGCCTACGGGCAATTCGGCCGGTGCCAGGATGAGCCGGGCCGCCGTATCGCTCAAGGTCACAGTCGCCACGCCGAAGATGGCCGAACCAGGGATGATGTAGCGGTAATCGGACCCGACCAGGAGGCGCACGATATGTGGCACGATGAGGCCGACGAAGCCCAGCAGACCGGCAACGCTGACAGCGCTGGCAGCCAGCAGGGCGGCGACGGCCGTCAGGCCCAGGCGGGCGCCTTCGACAGACAGGCCCAGGCTGCGGGCCATATCATCGCCGAGCTGGAGCAGGTTGAGATAATAGGCGCCGACAGCTGATAAAGCCAGGCCGATGACCGTATACGGTGCGATGGCCGTCACGTCTTTCCAGCTGCTGGCCGCCAGGCCGCCGACCATCCACAGCAGGGCTCCGTGGACGCGGTCGCTGTAAAAGATGAGGATGCCCGAAATGATGGCCCCCAGAAAGGCCGACACGGCGACGCCGGCCAGGATGATGCGGACAGGCACGATGCCGTCTTTCCAGGCCAGGAGGTAAATGACGGCGGCTGCGGCCATGGCGCCGATGAAGGCTACAGGCGTCATCCAGAAGAGATAAGCCGGCCAGACGATGAGGACGACGATACCGGCCAGGCCGGCGCCGGCTGAAATGCCGATGATATGCGGGTCGGCCAGGGGATTGCGCATGACGGCCTGGAGGATGGCACCGGACAAGGCCAGGTTAGCCCCGACCAGGGCTCCTGTCAGCGTCCGGGGCAGGCGGATATTCCAGATGATCTGATCCGCCGTCCGGGCCGACGGCTGCCAGAGGATCTGCAGGACATCGTCCGGCGTAATGGCGGCAACGCCCTGCATGACCGACAGCAGGCAGCCTCCCAGGGCCAGGAGGACAAAGACAGCCAGCATGAGCCAGCGCCAGCGGGTCCGATAGCAGCCTTCCCTATTCATGAGCCGACTCCGGATAGACGAGCCGGGCCATATAGGCTACGGCCTTGGGGTAGTCCAGGCCCGGATTGAGGAGGAAGTATTTTTCCGGCAGGACATAGACCTGGCCCGCCTTGACGGCCGTCAGGGCGGCCCAGGCCGGATTGCCCTGGATATCTTCGCGGATGCGTTTTTCAATCTTATCGGACGACCCCATGGAGGTCAGGAAAATGACATCCGGGTCGGCCTGGACCAGGCTTTCCATACTGTAGGGGATGCGCGTCGTCTGGCCGTCCCCAGCGGCATCGGCAGCGATATTCTTCAAGTGCAGGAGATCCGCCATGTCGCCGGCAATACTCGACGGCAATTCGGCCGATACGGAACTGGGTGTCACGTGGAGGATGGCGACCCGTTTCCCCTGGGCCGGTACGGCATCGGTAACAGCATGGACGGCCTGGTCCAGTTCGTCTTCCTTGGCCTTGGCTGCCTCTTCTTTGCCATAGACCTTGCCGATGACCTCAAGGTTGCGCTTAACGTCGTCATAGGTCTTGGTCTTGAGGACCAGGACCGGGATGTGGCTCTCTTCCAACTGGGCCGCCAATTTTTCGTGGTGGTCAGCGCTGGCAATGACTAAATCGGGCTGGCAGGCCAGGACCTTTTCCAGGCTCACGTTGTAGACAGGTCCGACGTCCGGCACATGCTGATATTTTTCCGGCAGCGATGCATCTTCGGCTTTGACCGTCGCCCGGCCGGCCAGGTCGCCGTCGACGGCAGCGGCGAAGTTGAGGAGCGATGTCGACAAGACGACGACGCGCTGCGGTTTCTGGGCCAGAGTGACGACCGTTCCCCGGTCATCGGTCACGACGGCATAGGCCCCGGACGAGCCGCTGCTTTGGCTAGCGTCGGTCTGAGGCGCACAGCCCGTAAGCAGGACCAGACAAAAAGCGACGATGAGCAGACAAATTTTTTTCACCGTAAAGGCACCTCCTAAAACTTTCTCTTTACGCCGACCTGCCAGTTGCGCCCGGCAGACGGATAATTATGGTACAAATCATAAGCCTCGTCGTTGAGATTGTTGACTTTGGCATACACGGTCGTCGCCGCATCAGGCGAATACGACGCGCCGACATTCCAGACGACGTAGGAATTATTGCGGTAATACGTATCGTTGCGCCCGGTCCCGGCGGTCATATCGGCATTGGCCTGCCATTTGCCGTTGTGATAATGGACACCGGCATGATAGCCGTTGGGCTGATTATAGGTCGTATCGAAGGCCAGGCCTTCCCCTTTGTCCACTTTCGTGCGGATGTAGGAATAACCTGCTTCATAGTCCCATTTATCGTTGACTTTCTGCTTCCACGTCAGCTCGAAGCCTCGCTTGTCTTCTTCATCGAGGTTCTCTACTTCGTGGTATGTCGGATTTGATCGGTCCCAGCGGATGACGTGCTGCAAGTTGCTGTGGAAGATGCTGCCTTCGATGTTCGTCTTGGGACCAGCCTGATACTGGAAGCCCAAAGTCTGGGTATAGCCTTCTTCGGGCTGGAGATTTTCGTTGCCCTGCGACGTAATCCCGCGGGACGTCGTCACATAGAACTGGTCGTTCAGGCGGGGCGGCGAAAAGACGCGGCTCCACGAGGCGTAGACGTTGAAGGCGTCATTGGCCTTGTAATTCATGGCCAGGCGCGGCGTCTGGTGCGTCCCAAAAGTGCTATTCCGGTCCCAGCGCAGACCCGGCGTGACCGTGAATTTGCCGAACGTCAGGGCATCTTCGGCATAGAAAGCCTGATTATGACGTTTTTTGTCGATATAATGGGCTTCATAATTGGTCCCCATATCTTCCGTCCATTCGGCACCGGCCGTCAGATGCTGGTGCGGGCCGAGCTGCCAGTTATCCCGCCACTCCAAGCCCTGGGTGCGGGTGAAATAATGATTGGACCAGTACGTCCGCTGGTAATCGTTGAAATAGCGCAAAAAGCCTAGCTGAGCCGTTTCTTTCTTGAAATGATAGGTCACACTGTAGTCGTTGATCAGGCGGTCGATAGGCTTATTGGCCGTCAGGTACCAGCCCGCCGGGTCGGCTTTATACGTCGAACCGTGGCCGTGATAATCTTGATGATAGGCCTTCACGGTCAGGGACGTATGGTCCGTCAGGTCCTGGTCCAGCCGCAAGGATAAGGACTTCCTGGCAATATCGCCGCGGGAATGGTCCGTATTGGCTCCGTGAGGAAAGGCATAGTATGCCCGCTGCTCCAGGTCGCCGCTGACGAGCCAGCCCGGCCGCTGTGGGTCAGGGTATAGCCGTGCATCCCCCAGGAACCGGTGTAGGCATAGAGGGAAGATTCGCGGCGGTCCCCCTTCTTGGTAACGATATTGATGACGCCGCCGACAGCGCCGCTGCCGTAGCGCACGGAGCCGCTGCCCTTAGTGACTTCGATGTGGTCGATAGCCCCGACACCGGGCAGGCTGGTCAAATCGACGCTGCCCCGGCCATAGCCGGAGCCCTGGGCATTGGCCAGACTCTGACCGTCGACGAGGATCAGGACCCGGTCGTCACCATTGAGCTTGACATAAGAAGAGATGCCAGGCACCATTTCATTGACGGTCACGCCGGTGACGCGCTGCAAGGCCTGCTGGACCGTCGTATCGTGATGGCTTTCCATATCCTTGGCCGTAATGACTGTCGTGTTGGACTGATTGGGTGGGATGGTTGGTGTAGGTGGTTGCATCTTTGCTTCCGATAACTTTACAGGTAGTTTTTCCCGAATGGCATCGAGGACGTCGGCGACGGCATCGGGTACGTGCAGATTCCCGGCCGGCGCGGCGGCCTCATCCTTTCCCGGCCCGGCAGCCCGGCCGCGGCCGCCGGCTGCTGAACCCGTATGGCCGCTGAGACGTTCTGTCCCAGCCTGGGCCGACGGCTGGGAGCCCTTTGCCGCACCCTTTACAGAGGGCTCCCCTTTGCCGCTTTCCGTCTTGGCTGCATAAGTCATCCCGTCGGCACCGGCTTCATCCGGATCAGGCGACGCAACATCGGAGGCTGCCACAGCCCTGTCCGAAGATTCCGGGGATTCCGGTCCTTCCGGTCCCCTATCACGGCCATCCGGCTGAGAAACACGGCCCTCATCCGTATCGGTGCCAGCCGCGTCGTGACCGCCGGCACCGGCCAGGTCGTCGGCGTTATAGACCATGACGCCGGTTACGCCGTCCTGGCGGGTGTAATGATGGATCAGCGTGAAAAAACCGCCAGCTGCCAGGGCCAGATAGACGGCGACGTGGAGCGATACGGAAACGCCGGCAGCGACGCGGCCTCGTCGTTTTTCCCAGGGCTTCATGGCTGGCCTCCCTTGTCGGCGGCCAGGCCGATGTGGGCGATACCGGCCCGCTTGAAGGCATCGAGGACGTCGGCGACCTGACCGTAATCGAGGCCCCGGTCGGCGCAGAGGACGACGCTGAAAGCGCTGTCCTGACGCTGCTGGTCCCGAGCCGAAGCCAGGAGCTCATCGGCCTTGACGGGCTGTCCGTTGAGCCACAGGGACCCATCGGCCTTCAAGGTCACGACGTACTGGGCCGACGGCTGGACCTGGGCGGCCGAAGCCCGCGGCAGCTGGACGCCGAGGCTGTGCAAATCGACCATGGACAAGGAGGTCATCATGAAGAAGACCAGCAAAAAGAACATGATGTCGATCATGGGGATGATCATAATCGACGGCTGTTCAAAATCGCGAATATTACGGAGGCGCATGGTCACTGCCCCGCTTTCACAGGCATCGTTTCCAATGCGGAAAAACACATTTCCATATCCGTAATGATGCGGTCCAGGCGCTGGGTGAAATAAGAATGGACGGCCAGGGCCAGGATGGCGACGCAGAGGCCGAAAGCCGTGGCGATGAGCGCTTCGCCGACGCCGCCGGTAATGGCCACGGCCTGGCCGGACTGGACATTGAGGATGCTGAAAGAGCGGATCATGCCGCTGATCGTCCCCAAGAGGCCCAGGAGCGGCGCCATGGTGACGATGACGCTCAGATAGTAGAGACGGCGGCGCAGTTTGGCCACGAAGATGCCCGACTGCATTTCGACGAAGGCCTTGACGTCAGGACCTGCCTGATGCTGAAAGACATCCTGCAAAATGAGGGGCAGGCCGCCGCGGCCGTCCATGGCCAAGCGCTGGGCCTGGTCGTAGCGCCGCAGCTTCATCTGCGTGTAGAATTGTTCGGCAAAGGCTTTCCCGGCGTCCATGTCTCCATAGAAAATCGCCCGTTCGATGCCAATGTAGCCGACGAAGAGAGAACAGGCCAGGAGCAGGTACATGACCGGCCCGCCTGCCTGAAATAACTGAAAACCCTGTAAAATCGCTTCCAAAATACCCTCCTGTCCGGCCTGCTGACGTGTCGAATGAAGGTACAAAATCAAAAGGAGCCGTCTTGTAGCGACAGCTCCCTTACGTGTCTTTTTTACAATCTCCTTCCCATCGCTCGCAGGTCTATCGGTGATTATCCGTCAGGCAGTTCTTCTGGCTTGGCTTCCTGGCCATGGCTGCGCCTTCCCATACTTCGTACAGTGACATCGTTGCAGCCTGGCTCCACCCTACAGCGGCGGGACCGCGCCGGCATTGGACCGGCTTCTCTATTGAGTCTATGACACCTGACCTATTTCAAACTTACAAACATAACTATATCATGCCCAGCGCCAGACTGTCAATGAAGGGCTGCCCCGGCCTTTCCGTCCGGTGAGACCTCGACAGTGACGACGCTGCCCCCTTCGCCCCGTTCCCAGCGGAGGATCTGGCAGGTCCCCAGGGGACAGGCAGCGGGCCAGTCGTTGAGCCAGGCCAGGAGGTCGGCAAAGGTCCCGGTCAGGACCAGCGTCTGCCGACTCCCTTCGCGGACGGACTGCTGCCACGACAAGAGCTGGACGTTCCGGGCCGCCAGGGAGGCCGCCACATCAGGGCCGGCATCAGGCTTTGCTGCCTCCCGCTTCTCCTGGGGCCGGGCCCGATGGGCATACGGGGCCAGCTGACGGTGGACGCCCTGCCAGCCCTGCCAGGTGTGATACGATGAGATGGCAAAGCAGGCGGCTATGGCAACCAGCACGGCGAGGACGGGAAAGGCCCGCTGCCAGTCAGCCCTTCTTCGCCAGGCCTTCATGACGGCTCACCTCCAGGGAAAAAGGGATCCCCTCGCCCCGGTCGGGCTGCATCTTGGCCACGGCGGCCTGGCCCATGCCCTGCTGCTGCAAGGTCCGCTGCCACTGCTGAGGCCGGTCCGCAGCGGACGCCCGGCCTTGGATGACGACCCGGCCGGCCTGACTGCTCACGGTTTCCACGACGAGCCCGTCGGGTTTGGACGAAGCCAGGGCCACCATCAGGTACGGCGTCAGCAGCGGGCCGTCGGACGGCCCTTTCTTGGCGCGGTCGGTCAGGGCCTGGCTGCGCCGGATGGCATCATTGCGCTGCTGTATCTGCTGCTGCACGGGATAGAGATAGTCTGTATAATAGGCCTTTTCCCGTTGGATCTGATACTGAAAAAAGAGGCCTGCCCCGGCACAGACAGCCAGCATCAGCCCCAGGGCCAGACAGGCCGGCCGCTGCCAGCGGCGATGGTCCTGGCGGTAGCTGGCCGGTACGAGGTTGCATTTCATGATTCTCCCTCCTTACAAGAAAGCCAGCATGGCCGTAGGCTGGGACACGTGGTAAGCATCCATCAGGCGGCGCACGGCTTCGCTCGGCCCGGCAGGCTGCCATTCCGTCTCGTCTGCCCCATCCGGGAGCCAGCGGAAGACCGGCCCATCAGCCGTCGGCACAGCCGCCTGTACGTCATAGGCCAGGGGCAGGCCGTCGCGCAGGCGGACGCGGTGCTGCTGGCCATCGGGGGCTTCCTGAAAGGCCAGGGTCCCCGTACCGGTTGGCCAAAGGCGCCCCAAAAAAGCAGGCAGCAAGTCGATGGACTGGACGACGGCTCCGGCAGCCCCGGCAGCCCGGCAGATAGCGGCGACACATTCGGCCGGATAGGCGCCGACCGTCCAGTCACCGCTCCCGTCACCGCCTTTCGACGGACAAGCCGCCTCGAAGTCATAAGGCCGCCCTTCTTCACTGACCAGGCCGGCACCGGCGATGAGGGCATCGGCTTCCTGCCGGTCTGTCGTCCCCAGGGACAGGCGCTTCCAAAGGACGCTCGGCCCGCCGATGAGGACGCGCAGGCGCCAGCCAGCCAGGCCATAGCGCTGCAGGAGTTCTGGCAGACAGGACTGGACGCCCCCTTCCTGGCCCATCCAGTCCGGGTCCCGCTTGGTTTCATAGTCGCGATGACCCTGGCGGAAGGCCACGCGTCCATACCAGGTCCGTTTCGTCTTCAAAAGATGGACAGACTGTCCATTCAGCCATAAACAGGCATTTTGTTGCCACCACATAAGCTCACCTCTCTACTAATTGACATACTGTACGAAATGCAGCACGGTCCGGCCCTGTTCATCGGCCGTCACGGCAAAGTGCAGGCCGCACGTCTGCTGGACGCCCGTTCCCGGCGCAGCGGCCCGGGCCTGCAGATAGCCGCCCGGCGTCTGACCGGCCGGCTGATACTGGCAGCGGACGGTCAGGATGTCCCCAGGGCCAGCCAGCCCTTCTGCCCGGGGCACGGCCATGGCCTGGCCCGCCAGAAAAGCGTCCGGGTCCTGCCGCAGCTGGTTCCAGCCCTCACAGAGGGCGCTTTCGGCCAAATAGGTCAGCCGCACGGTCTCTTCATAGGTCCGGGCCATCTGGAAGTGCTGCCACGCCAGGGTCGCCGCCGTCAGGGCCAGACTCAGGGTCAGTACGGCGACGGTCACGATAGAAAAAGAAAAGAAGCCATTACATCGTTTCATGATTCACCTTCATTCAGAGGACACACGGCAAACTGCACGGGCCGGGACAGGCCGCTCCGCCGTTCTTTTAGGAGAAAGGCGACTTGTACGGCCTGGCCGGTCCGGGAGAAAAAGGGCCGACCGTCCAGGGGCTGGATGACCAGGGCCCGGCCCTGGACGGTGCTGCCGCCGCCTGTCAGGGGCTGATAGTTGCCATCGCTGAGGCGGACATACAGGCCTTGATGGCGGACGGCAAAGCCCTTCACGGCGCCCTTGGCCGTGCGGAAGCGGACCTCCTGAGGACGGACTTCAACGTCCCGGCCATAGCGCAGGGCCTGGAACAGCGTTTCTTCTACGCTGACGTGCTGCCGCAGCAGGCCTTCTTCAATCTGGCAGCGCCAATCCAGGCGGGCCGTCTGTCCCGCCAGAGGCAGCAAAGCCGTCAGAGTCAGGGCCGACAGGCTCAAGGCCAGGAGTACGTCCAAGAGGATCCAGCCGTTTTTCTTCGGTCCCTGCCGGCACCAGAAGCCGGCAGGAAACATGGGGGCCATGGTCATCACCTGCCTCTACCTGCCAAAGGACATAGCCCTCGCCGAGAGCCGTCTGCGCATGCGTCACCTCATAGGTCCGGCCCTGGATGACGACGCGGTCTGATGGCGGACAGCCGCTCTTCCAGCCTTCCATGACCTGCCGGCAGACCATGGCTGCCAGCTGCCGCTGTCTGGCCTGGTCATGCAGTCTGACGGCCTGGAGGGAAAGGCCCAGGGCCGCCGTGAACAAGCAGGCTCCGAGGAGCAGGCCCGCCAGGCCGTCGGTCAGGAAAAAGAAGCCATTGGCCTCAGGCGATACGGATGCGCCCGGTCTGCGCCGCCACGACGATAGAACGCGTATAGGCCCCATCGGGCGAAGTAATGACCACAGCCATCGTATGCTGCGGACGACCATCGACAGCAAAGTGTACATCTCCTTTCGTTACCTGCAGGCCCGGCGGATAGGGCCGTTCTTTGACCCGGATGTAGCCTTCCTGGAGGACGTAGCGCTTTTCTTCCAGGACCAGTTTCCAGCGGCCGTTGCTCTGGTTGTTGCCGACACAGCGCTGGCGGACCTGCTGCATATCCAGGGCCATTTCCCGCGCCAGGCCATCGACGGCCTGGTGGCTGCGGCTGCGCTGACCGGCAGTGAGTCCCAGGCCCAGATACAAGAGCAGCAGGCCCAGGGCCAGCATCAGGCCGGTCAGGCTGATAAAGCCGTTCCGCCTCACCATAGCCAGCCTCCGGGCCAGGCGCGCTGGAGTGGTTCCTGGGCCAGCCACCAGCCGGCCAGGAGGAACGGGCCGAAGGGAATGATCGTCTTCCCTGTGCGGAAACGGTAGAACAAGGCCACGAGCGCGGCCAGGCCAAAAGAAGTGACTGCCATGGTCCAGGCCCCCCAGCCCGGGCAGCCCGGCGCCAGGGCCAGGGCCAGCTTGATGTCGCCGCTGCCGATGGAACCGGGCCAGAGACCATAGAGGAGCAGGAAGAGGGCGGCGACGCCCAGGGAAACGGGCCAAAAGGGCCGGACCAGACCGGCATAACTGGCGGCGCCGTTGCCCACAGCCAGGGCCAGGACGGGCGCGTCGGCAATCCAGCAGCGCCGGATATCGGTATAGCAAATCCAGGCCGTACAGCCGGCTGCCGCAGCGTACCAGAGAGATACAACAGACCCTCCCATCCTATCAGGCCTCCCCTTCCTGGGGCGATGCCGCATCGGACGAGAAATGCTTGTTGTTATAATCGGCGGAAACGACGCCATCAGCTATCTGGTATTCCCCCTTGTCCGGCGTGAGCGGTTTGAATTGCAGATACTGTTTGCCGTCGCTGCCTTGGGTCACTAAATCGTCGACACTGGCCGGGAAGACGCCGTGGTCGATTTCATAGAGGGCGGCGGCATTGCTGATTGTCCGGATATCGGCCTGTACTTTGGCTTCCTGGGCCGTCTTGGTGGCCGATGAGAAACGGGGTACGGCAAAGGAGGCGAAAATCAGGATGAGGGACACACAAATCAACATTTCTAACAGGGAAAAACCATTGCGAGTCTGCATACGAAAAAACTCCTTTCATCAGGTCACGATACTGGATGCCATGTCCAGTAACGGTAAGAGGAAACAAAGAATCAAGACGCCCATCAAGGCGCCGGTCAACAAGAGGACAACAGGCCCGAGCCAGCGCCGTATCCGGCCGGCCAGCAGCTGGAGACGGCTGCCGTAGTAGACGGCAATCGACGCCAGGGCTTCGTCATAGGTCCCGGTCATTTCCCCGACGGCCAGCATGGTCTCGACATAGGGCGTCCCGAAGCGGCCGGCGTGGACGGCCTGGCTGAAGGCACAGCCCCGTTCCAGCAGCAGCCGGGCCTGCCATACGTACTGGCGGAAGAGGCATGACGGCACGACGGCGGCCGCTTCGGACAGGCAGTCCAGCAAGGGGATGCCGCCGGCCAGCTGGACGGCCAGGATCTGGCTGAAGCGCTGCCAGGCCCAGATGAGGAACCACGACGCCATGCCGGGAAGGCGGATGATCTGCCGTTCCAGCCTCAGCCGCCACGCGTCCCGCTGCCAGGCCCAGCGCAGGACAATCAGGGCGCAGCACAATACGCCCAGGCCATAGATGCCGTACTGCCGCAGACCGTCGAAAAGGGCCAGCACGTACTGCGTCCCTTTAGGCAGAGGCACGGCCATCTGGACCATCATGTCCGTAAAGACGGGAATGATGAACAGGCACGCGCCTGCCGTCAGGGCTGCCAGGCAGACCAGGAGGAAGGCCGGATAAGCCACGGCCTGGACCAGGAGGCGCCGCTCCCTGCCCTTCCTTTCATAGAAATCGGCCAGGACCTGGCAGAGTCCTTCGAGATTCCCCGTCTGTTCGCCGGCCCGGATGATACGGCAGGCCAAGTCGGGGAAAGCCTGGCTTTGCCGCATGGCCTGAGACGGGCAGACGCCCTGCTCCATCTGCAGGGCCGCCAGATGCAGGGACGGGCGGCAGGCGCCGGGCATATCGCTCAGTAGCAGCTGCCAGGCCTGGACCAGGGGGATGCCGCTGCCGACGAGGACAGCCAGCTGGCGGAAGAACAAAGCCAGCATAGCTGCAGACAGCCGGCGCGGCGGGCGGATCATGACGTCCCTCCCGCAGCGGCGCAGGGCCTGTTCCATGGTCCGCATCCCCAGGGCCGCACCGGTCTGCATGACCGTCGGCAGCTGATATTCCTTACCGCTGCGGATGAGCTGGACCACGGCCGGCGTGCGGACGAGGACTTCCCGGACGATGTCGATCCGTCCCTGCCGTTCCAGGCGGCGCTGGGCCAGGATGGCCTGCAGTACCATGGCCAGGCGGCAGCGGACTTCCTGCTGGGCCTCGCCACTATAGGCACCGGCCAGGCGGCTC
>ERZ791623.732-NODE-732-length-16838-cov-2.954656_pt1 | contig 16838 bp, 13 predicted proteins | sample MGYA00510268_ERZ791623 | MGnify/ENA primary metagenome ERZ791623 (study PRJEB30046, sample SAMN00715216) | human gut metagenome | study: EMG produced TPA metagenomics assembly of the A metagenome-wide association study of gut microbiota in type 2...
GGTGCACGGCATGAACGGCAAGATCCTCTCCGGCGACGAGGCAAACACCTTCTACCACGACGCGCACTCTCTCAACGGCAAGTGCGATTACGTCGCTGCCAATCCTCCCTTCAACGTGGACAAGGTCAAGGCAGATGACGCCAAGGCGGCGGGACGTATGCCTCTCGGCATCTCGAGCGTCAACAAGAAGGGCGAGTTTTCCAACGGGAATTACCTGTGGATCAACTACTTCTACAGCTACTTGAATGACACGGGTCGTGCCGGTTTTGTCATGGCGAGCTCCGCTACCGACTCCTCAGGTACGGACCGCGGACTGCGGCAGAAGCTCGTGGAGAGCGGCACCGTGGACGCGATGCTCTACGTGGGCAACAACTATTTCTACACCAAGAGCCTTCCCTGTACGCTGTGGTTCCTGGACAAGGGCAAGAAGGAGGGGCTCAAGGACAGGGTGCTCTTCATTGATGCCCAGAACTACCATACCGCCATCGATGCCACACACAACGAGTGGAGCTCCTGGCAGCTAAAGAACCTGACCGCGATCGTCTGGCTCTACCGTGGGGAGGTTGAGAGGTACAGGGGGCTGATTGATGAGTACATTGAAGCCGCGCATGGGGCCGCGGAATCCGTTGGCGGCAAGACCGGGAAGGTCCTCGCAGACGTTTCCAGCGTCGATGACTTCGCGTCGGCAAGGGACACCCTTGCCGAGCAAATCGACGCTTTGAAGGAGGACGCCAAGGATAAGGTGGCCGCTGCCAAGCGCAACGAGCGTAAGAAGGTGCGGGCCGCCTGCGATGAGCGCATGGCGGAGCTCGAGGCACAGCTGACCGTCGTTGATGAAGCGCTCTGGCTCACAGAAAAGTTCGGCGTTGGTGAATATAGAGATGTTCCTGGGCTCTGCAAGATCGCCACGCGTGGGGAGATCAAAGAGAAAAACTGGAGCCTCACGCCCGGGGCCCACGTGGGCGTGCCGCCCGTCGAGGACGATGGAGTCGACTTCCACGAGCGCATGGGGGAGATTCACGAGGAGCTGCTGAGGTTACAGGCCGAGAGCAACGATCTCATGGCAACCATCTCCAAGAACTTTGAGGAGCTGGGGCTATGAAAGTGAGGCTTGATAGTGTTTGCGAGAGCATTGCTGATGGAGATCACCAGGCGCCGCCAAAGAGCTCTGACGGCATACCGTTTATCACAATTTCATGCCTTGATCCAGATGGTGGCAAGCCTGATTTTTCGTCGGCGGCAAGAGTTCCTAGAGAATATTATGATTCGTTGCCGTCCAATCGCCGCGCTCGACCGAATGATGTTCTGTTGTCAGTTGTAGGAAGCCTTGGGATTCCCTATCTGGTGGCAGTGGGCGACGAGTTCGTTTTCCAGAGGCATATTGCCATACTTAGACCAGGCCCAGATATCCTCCCTGAGTACTTGTATTATCTGCTGAAATCGCCCAGCACTTATCACTACATCGACTCGGTTGCTCAAGGAGCAGCCCAACGCACTTTCACTCTTGCTCAACTTCGCGCAATGGAAGTTGACATTCCTTCTATACAGGTTCAGCGAGACAGAGTTGCTAAGTTGAAGCCGTATGATGACGTTGTCGAGAATAACCGCAAGCAGATTGCACTGCTCGAAGAGACGGCCCGGCGGCTCTACAAGGAGTGGTTCGTCGACCTGCATTTCCCGGGGCATGAGGATACGGAGATTGTCGACGGCGTACCGGCTGGGTGGGAACATGCAGAGCTAGGTGAAGTTGTGTTTCAGTCAGGCTCTGCGGTTAAGAAAGGCGATCGCGACCAGTTCAATCATTATTTGCCGATTGACTCCATTCCATCCATGGCCATTACATGCTGGGATTCTGAATCAATTGAGAAAGCAAGTAGTTCACTCGTTTCGTTCACCCGTGATGACTTTTTGTTTGGGGCTATGAGACCTTATTTCCACAAGGTAATCGTTGCACCTTACAAGGGCCTTACTCGAAGTACGTGCTTGGTTCTTGCCCCATTGGATGAATGCTACTGGGCGTACTCGTACATGCTGCTTTTTGCCGGGGATTGCGTACGATATGCCACGGCAATTTCAGTCGGGACTACCATGCCATATGTTCGATGGGACGATTTCAGGCACATGCCAGTGATTCTGCCGACAAAGAATATTGCAAACAAATTTGCCATCCTGTTCAAGCCTCTTCGAGATGAGGTTGAACTATTGGCGAAACAAAATGCATCCCTGAGTGATGTCCGCAATCGTCTTCTTCCCAAGCTGATGTCCGGCGAAATCGAGGTGTCAGCATGAGCATGAGCGAGAGACCGACATTTCAAATTCATTTCGACCCACAGGTTATAGATGATTTCTCCGCGAAACTCGATGCTCAGGAGCATATCTCCGAGCAGATGTCATTTGTCGAGAAGGCTTTCGTGAAGAAGGGCTATTGTGGCTTGCCTGCTTGGGATTGTATCTGCTCTTGCGTGCATCGCATCCGTGATACGGTCGAGTACCTGAATGATCAGAAGTTGGGTGTGCAGAAGTACCGAAGCGCGTTCGATTTCATCAACTTTATCAACAATGCTTCGGTGGTGCTCGACAGTGTCGACATGCTTGCCGCCATCTTTGGCGTCGATCTGAGCGAGGAGAATGCGCGGACCGAGGCGTTCAATCAAACGGGAAGGAACGGGAAAGGTACCGACAAGAAGTACTTCAAATTCTTGCGCTCTCTCTGTGCGGTACATCCCGTGGAAACGAGCCGTTATATGGACATGTACCAAGAGACGGATATCGTCACATGTCCCTATCTTACTTGGATTCGCGGAACCATCCTAGAGTCGGCCTGGGACTGCGATCTCCATGCCCATGCCTTCGTGAACGAGGCGAACAGCTGGGGTGAGGACATCTGCGTGCATATGGACCAGGTGTTCGCGCACATCGAGTACCGCTACAGTCTGCTCGACAAGATTGGGGCGGCCCTAGAGCGATACCAAGAGAGAAAGATTAAGGAGTATCGCAATACGCCGGTTCCGGAGCGCGGTGCAGATGAGTCTGAAGCTGACTACATAGAACGTTTGAAGTGTGTAGAACTCGAGCGCTTCGGATCGAACAATGACTTCATTTACGACTTTGCCGAGAAAGTCCTCGCGTTCGAGCCTACGGATCCTGCCAACAATGCAGCTGCTGAGAGATACAAGAACGCATGGCGTTATGCGTTGGAGCTGCAACTCAACGTCTTACGTGATATGGACCGTAGCGGGGTCGAGCATGCGGGCATCGCTGAAGACGATACCGATTGGATTCTGTTCGAGCATCTTATATACGCTGACTGCACATGTGACGAGCTCGAAGGCTATGACTATCAGCTGGAGAAGCTAGGCTACCTCGCTGGTCACAGCGGGCCAAGCGATGCAGCGTGGGGCAAGCTGAAGCTTCGCGAGCTGAATCCTGTGTTCGGAAAGTACGTAAAACTGGATTTTGAAAACGATAGCGATGAGGAGCTTCATATGCTCTCTTGCGTTGCACTGTACGAGATAGCGCTCAGGCATGACTGCGAGGTTAACGAGGCTATACCACACGATAAGAAGTACCGGGACATTGCTTAGGATGTAAGCCATGGCAAGGAATCGCTACTCAGAGGAAGAAGCAGTACAGAAGCCTGCTGGCGAGAGGCTGCGGCGGCTTGGGTGGGAGCTCATCTACGCCTATGACGATGAGCGTCTGGGCGCGCAGAGTACCATGGGCAGAAACTCCTATAGCGAGGTCGTGCTACGCTCTCAGCTTGAAGACGCTCTGATTGAGCTCAACGAATGGTTGGATGAAGATCGGTGCGCAACTGCGATAGACACGCTCATGGGCACCCTCAGCACGGACTCTCCCCTGCAGACCAACGAGAAGAAGTACCGCATGCTGCGCGACGGTATCCCTGTGGAGATGTCGCGAGAGGACGGCGGTACCTACGTAGAATATGCTCAAGTGTTCGACTTCGATCACCCGGAGGCAAACAGGTTCACGGCCGTCGAGGAGATGTGGGTCTACAGCGCCGATGGCGTGTACCACCGCAGACCCGACCTCATGGGCTTCGTGAACGGCATCCCGCTGCTCTTCGTGGAGTTCAAGCGCCATGACAGGGACGTGCGGCGCGCATACGAGGACAACTACTCCGACTATCAGGACACCATCCCCCAGCTCTTCTACTTCAACGCCTTCGCGATACTTTCCAACGGCCTCGAGGCAAAGGTTGGCACGCTGGGCTCCAAGTACGAGTTCTTCGGCGAGTGGAAGCGCCTTGCGGAGGGCGAGGCTGGCTCAGTGGAGCTGGACACGATGCTCCTTGGCATGTGCAACAAGAATACGTTCATGGATCTGTTCGAGAACTTCATCCTGTTCGACCACTCCGGTCCCAAGACCGCCAAGATCCTCGCGCGCAACCACCAGTACCTCGGCGTCAATCAGGCGATAGAGTCGTATAGGCAGCGCGAGCTACGCGACGGCAAACTTGGCGTGTTCTGGCATACGCAGGGCTCGGGCAAGAGCTACTCGATGGTGTTCTTCTCGCAGAAGGTGCGACGGAAGTTCCCGGGGTCCCCGACGTTTATCGTGGTCACGGACCGTGACGAGCTCGACAAGCAGATTGCGGGCACCTTCGCCGGGTGCGGGCTGCTCTCCGGCACCGACGCCTCCGCCTATATAGCCACGAGCGGGGAAGACCTGCGCCGCAGGCTCAAGGGCAACCCCAGCTTCATCTTCACGCTCATACAGAAGTTCAACGACCCGTCGGCCGAGCCAGTCAAGCCCGACTACGACATCATTATCCTCTCCGATGAGGCACACAGAAGCAACAACGGCACCTTTGCTGCCAACATGGTACGCATGCTCCCCACAGCATCGCGCCTGGGCTTCACTGGCACGCCACTCTTCTCTTACGACAACATCACGGAGCGCACCTTCGGCGGGTACGTCTCCGTCTACGACTTCGCCACCGCCGTGGAGGACGGCGCTACGGTGCCGCTTTTCTACGAGAACAGAAGCGACCTGCTGGACATCGAGAACCCGGAGATGAACGACGAGCTCGCCGATGCGGTGGAGGCGGCCGACATCGATGAGGACCAGCGAGCCAAGCTTGAGCGGGACCTCTCCCGCGAGTATCACGTGATCACCTCGGAGAAGCGTCTCGACCGCATTGCGCGGGACTTCGTGAAGCACTACTCGGGAATCTGGGAGTGCGGCAAGGCGATGTTTATCAGCGTGGACAAGGTCACCGCCGCCCGCATGCACGCCCTGGTGCAGAGGTACTGGAAACAGGAGATCGTCGAACAGGAGAAGGCACTCAAGCACGACGGGCAGCAGGAAGCGCAGGAGCGTCGTCGAAAAATCGAGTGGATGCGCGAGACTGAGATGTGTCTCGTGGTGAGCGAGGAGCAGAACGAGGTCTCCACCTTCGCCAAGTGGGGAATCGATATCGCGCCCCACCGCAAGAAGATGAAGGATCGCGATCTGGACAAGGAGTTCCGCGACCCGGACAACCCGTTCAGGGTCGTGTTTGTGTGCGCCATGTGGCTCACTGGCTTCGATGTGAAGCCGCTTGGCGTCATGTACTTCGACAAGCCTATGAAGGCACACTCCCTCATGCAGGCCATCGCACGCGCTAACCGTGTGTCCGAAGGCAAAAGCAACGGGCTCATCGTTGACTACATCGGTGTGGTGAAGGCGCTTCGCAAGGCACTCTCTGACTACACGCGCGACCCTGGCGAGATGGGTGGTACCGACCCCGTCATGGACAAGGACGAGCTCATCGGGAGAATTAAGGCGCTCCTCAAAGACATCGAGGCGTTCCTTGGCGAGCGCGGTTTCGAGCTCTCCCAACTGCTCGAGGCAGAGGGCTTTGACAGAATCGCCAAGGTGAAGGAGGGCGCAGACGCAGTCGCTGGCAACGATGAAGCGCGCAAGCGCTACGGCATAATGGCGCGTGAGCTATTCCGCATGTTCAAGTTCATCGAGCGCGGCGACCTAGGGTGTGACGAGTGGTCCAGGCGCGATGCAGTAGATGCCATCTACAAGCAGCTAAACAAGCGACGCGACGTGGCGGACACGACTGACGTTATGGTGAGCCTGCAGAAGATTATCGACGAGCACATCACGGTGAGAGAAGCTGACGATAAGGGAGACGGCCGCTTCGATATCTCCAAGATTGACTTCGACCTGCTGCACAACGAGTTCTCCAAGGTGAAGCAGAAGAACCTACTGCTGGGCGACCTGCGCGGCGTCATCGAGGCCCGGCTCATCAAGGCCTTGAGGATGAACCCCATGAGGTCGGATTTCTATGAGCGGTATCAGAGAATCATCGAGAGCTACAATAAGGAGCAGGACCGGGCGACTATCGAAGCGACCTTCGAGAAGCTGATGAAGCTCTCCCAAGATTTGGACGACGAGCAGAAACGCTACGTGCGCGAGGGTTTCACCGACGAGCGGCAGCTAGCAGTGTTCGATATGCTCTACAAGGACTCGCTTACAAAGGATGAGATCGCGCAGGTAAAGGAGCTTGCCCGAGAGCTCGTGAGCCAGATTCAGGAACGCCTTGCAAAGATGACGCACTGGACCGAGAAGCCCGAGACGCGCGCCGAGGTGGACACGCTTATTCGCAATGAACTCTACAGGCAATTACCAATGAGCTATCCGGAGGAATCAATCGCCAAGTATCGGTTAGAGATTTATGAGTACTTTTACTCAAGGGCGGCGTAACGAGTTGAGGCGACGCTGTGAATAATTAATGCGATGACGCGAAATCAAGATAGCGGACTCATCTGGCATCTATCTTCCAGCAGTTCTGAGGGGTACGTACTTCACGAACGTATGACAAGACCACAAGGATGGTCACAGCAGAACCAGCCAGGCGTATAACAACCTATCTAATTAGGAGCGCGTCGCTCTGATTGAAGGGAAGCTCGGCCTGATGGATCGCAGCGTGACCAAAGCGCTTCTTGCGTTGAATCTACTGTTAAATTCGTTCCACTAGCTCAACTCGAGCGGTCTACCGCGGCGGCAAATCTCCCGTCACTGGTGGTGCGCATACAGCCTCTTCAACATGCCTGGGAACTCCGGTGGATCCCCAACTCCCCAAGTAGCCATTTTCGCCCATGCAACTCATTTCCCCGGCAACGGGATTCCGTTGCCGGGCAAATCAATCCCGCGTGAGGCAACGCTCTGGGATGCTGCCGGCGATTGCTACCCCTCTGCCTTCTCGATGCTAACCACCTGAGACCACGGAACCGATATCTCGCTTCCGTCATCCAGGCGCAGTGTGAGTCCCGGGCGACGGTCTCCTGGCTTGTCACCTCGGCACCTGCCCACGCCCACAATCACACCCACGAGCGACTGGCCCTCATCCAGCTCAACTGCTACGCGTACGCCACTTTTCTCAAACTTGACCCATTCCGAGGACCCGTGCATGTCGTCGCGGAATGCGGGTCCCTCGGGACGGAAAACGTATCCAGCCTCGCTGAGACGGTCAGCGAGCTTCTTCTTTGCGTAGGCACTGAGCTCGCCATATGCCATGTTTGCCAAACGTGCTGCCAGCGTGGCGTGAGGGTCGCCCTCTCCGCAGGCAAGCTCGTACTTCTTGAGGGCAACGAGCATAACGTAGACTTCGGAGAGGTTGAGCGGCAGCATGATGGGATGCACGGACGACTCGAATGAACCACCGTAGCCAAAATCGGCTTGCACGCACATGTCCCCAATGCGTACGCCATCGCGAAGGTCAGACCTGCGCTGTCTAGCCGTGTTCTCGCTCGACCTAAGGACTCCGAAGGCCATGTTCAACGCGACTCCCTTCTCCACGGGATGCACTTGGTGTCCCGCCGATGGCAGGACACCAAGTGTATTCGAGACTTGCCTGACGCTGAGGTCACATTAGACGGCAGCCGCCCAGAGGGCCTCTCGTGCATTGCTGTCCGCGCAGCCAAGGGCATCTACTGCCGCCGAGACCTTGGACGTGAGGTCCTTGCCCCATGCATCGACGACGTGGCCGGTCTCGAGGGAGTGCTTGTAGCTCTGGACGGTCTTTCCAACAAGGCGCGTGAAAGCCGGGCACAGGCCGGGCTCCTCGTCGAGGAGCTTGGCAAGTCCGCAATGGCCAAAGTCCGCGAGGTCCTCTGCCTGGCGCTCGAGGGCCTCGTAGCCGTGTCCCTCCAGATTGCGTCGGCAGCAAGCGGCTAGCCCGCGGGAGAGGGGCACGCGCATGTCGTCAGGCTTGATGCCGAGCGACAGCGCGTGGACGAGGGCCTGGCAGCAGGCGTAGGTCGGCCGGAAGACAAGGTCAACGCTTGCGTCGGACGGCAAGGGAGTGCCCACAGTCACGGGGAAGGACCCATCAGGCAGCTGGAAGGCCACAATTGCCTGGATTGACCCCATGAGGTCCGAGTCGGACTCAATGCCATTCAGTGCGTATTCGCGAATCTTGGCCACCTCCGCGAGCATTGCTTCCGTGTCGATGTCCTTGCAGTTCTCCGAGACTTCAAAGCGCTTGATTTGGATAGCCATGGCGTTTCCTTTCTGTTGTTGGTTCTCCTTGCCTGGCAATTTCAATTTACTTTTCGAAGGCAATTGGGAACATCAAGCCCGGCTTGCTATTTAGGGTCGAACCTGGAGGCTAAAGCCCCCAAGCCGCAATCTAGCCATGGCTTAACGTGCGAGAATGGCGTAGACAGTTTCCAAGCGCTAGCCGGCGGAGTAGGGCAGACCTCCCGCATCTGTCCTGTTGTCCCGGGGTGAGCCGTCTACTGGGGGTGTGACAGGAATGGACAGGCTGGCTGCGTTCGAAGAGATGCTCGCGGACGTTCAGAAACAAGCGGCGTTCGAGCAGGCCGAGATGGACAGGCTCAAGGCGGAGGGCAAGGTGAAGACGGTCACGTACCGCCAGTACTTCTCCAACCGCATGTTCTACAAGATGATGCTCGACAAGTACGCGCAGTACGGCCTGCTGGATACGTAGGCCGTACTGCGCGCTCATGCAATCGATGCAATCAGTTTGCCGGGCAACATAATCCCGTTTGCCCCGTCCGGCTTACTCGCTCGTTGCTACCGGCACGTTGGGGGCCTGTTGCGCCCACCCTTGAGATTTCGTCTGGCGTGGAGCCGCCCGCGAGATCTATTGGCTCGTGCCAAGTAGCTCAACAAGCGCATCTACGTCCTCATCCGCAGTCGCCCAGCTCGTGGCCAGGCGCACGACGGTGCGGCCGTCGGCCAGCTGCTCCCAGAAACTCATCTCCACGCGGGCAGAAAGCTGTGCATAGAGCTTCTCGTCAAGTGCGACAAACACCTGGTTGGTCTCCTGCGGGTGCATGAGCTCGCAGCCCGCGGCCTTGAGGGCCTGGGAAACTCGCTCTGCCTGCGCTACTGCCTGAGCGCCAATCTGCTGGTAGAGACCATCGTCGAGCAGCGTCTCAAACTGGATGCCCGTGACCATTCCCTTGGCGAGAAGCGCTCCGCGGCGCTTCATGAGTGTGAAGAAGTGGGGGCACGTCGACGGCTTGGGGAAGACCATCGCTTCGCCGAGAAGCGCGCCGCATTTGGTGCCGCCAATGTAGAACGCGTCGGCCAGACGCGCCAGATCGCTCAACTGCACGTTGTTTCTCGGCGCGGCAAGCGCGTAGGCAAGGCGCGCGCCGTCAACGTAGAGCTTCATACCGTGCGCGTCGCACGTGGCGCGTAGCGCGGAAAGCTCGTCCAGCGAGTAGAGCGTGCCGTATTCGGTTGGCTGCGAGATGTAGACCAGCCCCGGCATGACCATGTGGTCGTGGTTCTCGTCTTGCTCCCAGGACGTAGCCAACGCGTCAACGTCTGCGGCGTTCAACTTGCCGTCTTTCTCGGGGAGCTGGATGACCTTGTGTCCGCACGCCTCGATGGCGCCCGCCTCATGGATGCTCACGTGGCCGGAGTCCGCGGCGACGACGCCCTGCCACGGGGCAAGAAGCGCGTCGATTGCGACGGCGTTCGCCTGGGTGCCACCAACCAGGAAGTGCACCTCTGCCTGCGGAGCGTTGCATGCCGTGCGGATGAGCTCGCGAGCGTGCTCGCTGTGAGCATCCGTGCCGTAGCCCGGGTTTGCCTCCATGTTAGCCGCCGACAGCCGCTCGAGGATGCGCGGGTGCGCGCCCTGCTGGTAGTCGGATGCAAACGGCAGCTTTTTCTCGACAGTCATCGTCGATCCTTTCGCAACGACGCCCAGACCCATGCGGTGGCGTCTTGTGCTTCGACACCGTGCTCTTCCACTGTTGGAAAGCTATTCCTGATATGCTTTCAGAATGCCACTACCGCAGACGACAGACCGAGGGAGCTCCTCATGTTCATGATTATTCTTATCGTCCTTATTGTGGTTCTCGTACTCTCAACGGGCTACGTTGTGCGCCAGCAGCACGTTGCCGTCATCGAGCGCCTGGGCAAGTTTCACGGGTTCGCCGGCCCCGGCTTCCACGTGAAGTTTCCCTTCATTGACGTCACGCACGACGTGAGCCTCATGACCGAGGACGAGCACATGACGTTTGACGCCAAGACCTCGGACAACGTGACCATCGAGCTGGACGTCTCGATTCAGTATCACGTTGACTACGGCGACGTTGAGAAGGGCGCGGATTCCGGCGTCTACCGCAGCTTCTACACGCTGCAGGATCCCGTGGGGCAGATGCAGGACTACCTGGCCGACGCGCTGCGCTCGCAGATTCCTGCGCGCACGCTCGACGAGGTCTTCTCCGAGAAGGACGCCATCGCCCACGCCATCGATGAGGTTGTTGCCGCCAAGATGCTCGACTACGGCTACGTGCTGGTGACCACCCTCATTACGCGCATCAAGCTGCCGCAGGAGGTTCAGGAGTCGATGAACCACATCATCGCCTCGAAGAACAACCTCGAGAGCGCGACCAACGACGCCAACGCTGCCAAGGCGAAGACCGTCATTGCGGCGCAGGCCAAGGCCGAGGCCATGGCGGCGGAGGGCAAGGGCATTGCCGACCAGCGCGTTGCCATCGCCCGCGGCATCAAGGACTCTATCGATACCATCCGCGAGTCCGGCGTGACCGAGGAGGAGGCCAACCGCCTCTTTGAGTTCACCCAGTGGACGGACATGATGAACAACTACGCGGCGAGCGGCAAGGCTACAACGGTGCTGCTGCCCGAGGACTTCGACCAGAGCGGCGTCTTCAAGAGCATCGTTGCGGGAAAGAAGGCAGCGGAGCAGTAGATTGCGGCCTGAATCGCCGATTGAGTCCAGTGTGCCCGGCCGCGTGGATTGCGCGACCGGGCACACTGCATCGAACGTGCCTTCGTTACACAAAATTTGTTCGCTTTGCGCCGAACTGCCATTCGTTACACCTAGTTTTAAGAACACCATGAGTATCGAAGCCTTGGAAACAGCAAGATGTTGTATCAAGTGCTTCGATAGGCACAATATGTAGACTCCGATACTTTGGATACTCCGGAAACTGGGTGTAACGAAGGGCAGTTCGGCGCACGGAAAACGAAAATCGTGTAACGAAGAGAAGTTTGATGCAGCAGGGAGTCGGAATGCCCCCTAGCCCTGCCTCAAACGGCGCTCTAGGCGCTTGCTTACGGCAACGAGCACCATCACAATCACGTAGTAGATGACGGCAACGGCGATGAACGGCTCGAACGCGCGGTACGTGAGCGCCTGTACGCTCTGAGCCGCGCGCATCATGTCCATGAGGCCGATGGTCGCTACGAGCGATGAGCTCTTGAGCACCGTGATGACCTCGTTGACCAGCGCAGGGGCCACCGAGCGCAGTGCCTGGGGAATGACGATCTCCCACATCATGAGGTGATAGGGGAGGCCCAGCGCACGCGCGGCGTCGTATTGGCCGCGGTCAACGCCCTCGATGCCGCCGCGCACGGTCTCGGAGACGGTGGCGGATCCATTGAGCCCCAGCGTGAGCACCGAGGCAGCAAACATCGAAATCTTGTACCCCGTGAGCTGCGGCGTTGCAAAGTACGCAATAAACAGAAGCACTATGAGCGGGATGCCTCGGAAAATCGACGTGTAGAAGTCTAGTACCACTCGCAGCGGCTTGCACGGCAGCACCTTGAGCACTGCGATGAGAAATCCCAGCGCAAACGCCAGGACCAAAGCGGCCCCCGTCACCTCAAGCGTGACGGAGAGGCCGCTTATGAACATTGGCGCATATGGTTCGATGACCGAGAAGTTCATGCCGCTCTCTCGCTAGTTTGCGCTGGTAGAGCCCACGCCCTCGGTTGCAGAGCCGGAGGCCGAGAAGTTCCCGCCCCATTCGAAGTCTGGGCCTACGTAGGTGCCGATGAACTGGTCGATGGTACCGTCCTCGAGCATCTCGCCAATGCACTGGTCAAAGGCGGCGACAAACGACGCCCCCTTGGTGGCCATGATGCGGTAGACGCCCACGTAGTCCTTGGTCTCGTCGCGGCCGAGAAGGCCAAGCACCAGACCCTCGTTGGCGTCGCGCATGGACTGACCCTCGGCACCGTCGCACACGTAGGCGTCGATGCGGCCGGCGAGAACCTCCTGCAGGCACTGGTCGCCACCGTCGTAGGTGTGGACGTCGGCATCGGGCAGCACGGCAGTGACAAACTTGTTCTGCACCGTGCCCGTGGTGCAGGCAATGCTCTTGCCGGCAAGGTTGTCGACGCTCGTGATGGCGTCGCCGCCCAGGGTGAGCACGCCAACGAGCGGCTGATAGTAGCCACGGGGGAAGTCGTAGGTCTGCTCGCGCTCCGCGTTTGAGGACATGGCCATCGTGAAGGACGTGTCGCTTGCCTGGACGGAGGCAAGCGTGGCCGCAAACTCCTGCGGCTCGAAGTCGTACGTGAAGCCCAGACGGCTGGCCATCTCGTCTGCCACGGCGATGTCCAGGCCGACTACCTTCTGGGTGCCGTCGGACTGCATCTCGATGTAGCGGTACGGCGCAAATGCGTCATCGCCCACAAAGGTGAGGTGCTGGCCGGAAAGGTCGGTCGTCGAGGCGCTGCTCGTGGCGGTTGCGTCCGCGGAGCCGGTTGAACTGTCGCTTTGCTGCGCGCTTCCGCAACCAGCGAGAGCAAGCGGAGCCAGGGCTGCCCCCGCTGCCATCACGCCGAGAAAAGACCTGCGATTCATCGAACCATAAAGATTGGTGCTCATCTGCGATTCTCCCATGTCCGTATGCAGTGGTGCCCATTGTAGCCCACTAAAATCCCAGTTGCTTAGTGGGATACACACTGGTAGCTTTTTCGGAATGACGCTGCGGCCAGGACGCCAGCTTGGGCTGGTCCACGCAAAGGCGGCGCCCGGACAAAGCCGGACGCCGCCTGGGGTGACGGGAAGCGTGTCTCTCTTGCCCTAGAGCTCCTTGCGCAGCTGATCGACAAGCTGCGAGAAGTATGCAAGCGCATCCTCGACGGGCTTGCTCGTTGCCATGTCCACGCCGGCACCGCGCAAAAGCTCGATGGGAGGCTTGCTCGAGCCGCCCTTGAGGCAACCCAGGTAGTCCCTCACGGCGGGTGCGCCCTCGCCGAGGATGCGGTTCGAGATGGCGATGGCCGCCGCGTAGCTCGTGGCGTACTGGTAGACGTAGTAGCCGTAGTAGAAGTGGGGGATGCGCGCCCACTCAAGGCGGATGCCGTCGTCAACGGTCACGGCGTCGCCAAAGTACTGGGCGTTGAGCTCGCCCCAGCGCTCACAGAGGGCATCGGCCGTGACGCCACGGCCGTCGGCGTTCGTCTCGTTTACGTCGCGCTCGAACTCGGCGAACATGCACTGGCGGTAGAGCGTCGCGCGGAAGGACTCCACAAAGTTGTTGAGTACGTAAGCGTGAGTTGCGGGGTCTGTGGTGTGCTCGAGCAGGTAGTGCGAGAGCAGTGCCTCGTTGCAGGTGGAGGCCACCTCGGCCACGAAGATGGGGTAGTCGCAGTAGGTGGGCGACTGCGCATGGCACGAGAGGTAGGTGTGCACGGAGTGACCCATCTCGTGCGCCAGCGTGAAGACGTCGTCCAGGCTCCCGTCAAAGCTCGTGAGGATCACGGGGTTGGTGCCATAGGAGCCCGAGGAGTATGCGCCGGAGCGCTTGCCGGGTGTCTCGTACACGTCAATCCAGCGCTGCTCAAGGCCCTTGCGCACAATGGCAAGGTATTCCTCACCCAGCGGCTCGAGCGCCTTCAGGATGAGGTCCCAGGCCTCCTCGTAGGTGAAGGTGAGGTCCACGGAGCCGACAAGCGGCACGTACATGTCCCAGAAGTGAAGCTCGTCCACGCCAAGGGCGTCCTTGCGCAGGCTTGCGTAGTTGTGGAGCGCTCCAAGGTTCTTGTGCACCGCGTCCACGAGGTTGTCGTAGACCGAGGTTGGGACCTCGTTGGCGTCGAGGCAGTACTCCAGGGCGTCCTTGTAGCGGCGCGAGTCCGCAAAGAACTTGAGCTGCTTGACCTGGGCGGAGAGAAGTCCGGCGCAGGTGTTGCGGTGCGCGCCGTAGCTCGCGTAGACCGAGTCGAAGGCAGACTTGCGCAGCGCGCGGTCGTGGTTGCGCTCGAGGCCAATGAAGCTGCCGTGGCTCACGGGGTGCTTCTCGCCCTTTGAGTCCGTGGCGTCGGCAAAGGTGAGGTCGGCATTGTTGAGCTGCGAGAACACGCGCTCGGGCTGGGCCGCCGCGTCACCGGCGCGTGCGAGGATGGCCTCCTCGGCAGCCGAGAGACGGTGCGGGCGCATGCGCAGCTCGCGGTCGATTGCGCGGCGGTAGTGCTCAAGGCCGGGCTCCTCGGCAAAGAAGGCGGCGAGCTTCTCGTCTGCCATGCCAAGGAGCTCTGCCGAGAACCACGAGCAGGCTCCCTGCGTCTCGACCTCAAGGCTCATGACCTGGTCGGAGTAGACCTGGTAGCGAGCCACACGGGTGTCGACGTCTGCCTGGCGGTCGGCGTAGTTGCCCAGGCGGTTGAGGGTCACGTTTGCCTCGTCCAAAAGCTGCAGGTAGGCGAGAAGGTCCGCCGCCGAGGTGCTCACGCGCCCCTTGTACGCCGCAAGCTTTGCGGGGAGTGCCTTGGCGTCCTCGAGCTGGCGCTCGAAGTCCTTGTCATCCGCGCACATGGACGAGAGGTCCCAGCGATACTTCTCGGGAATCTGGTCGCGAGACTGGTATTGCATACGTGCTCCTTAGGGTGGAGTGTTTTCAGACTTCCCCATGGTACACGCTGCAACGCGCTGCGGTACGCGCGCCCTGCTCGCCGGCTATGCGCGAGCGGGGAGCTGCGCCACGGCCTCAACCATCACGTGGCCTTCCATGGCATGGAGCAGCTCGTTGAGCCAGAAACCCTCCCTGAGCTGAGGTGCATTGTCCAGCGCGTAGACGCGCAGCGTGTAGGTGTGGTCGCGGTCGGGTGGCTGCGGACCGTTGTAGCGACAGGTGAGGAGCGGGTCATGGCTACCCACCAGGCGCGAGGCAGAGGAGTTCTTGCCCTGCACCATCCCGGCGAAGCGCTGGTTGGAGGCGTCCTCAGGGAATTTGGTGACGCTTGCGGGGATGTCGCAGGCGCACCAGTGAATCCAGGGAAAGCCGCACACGGGAATGGAGTCGATGTCGTAGAAGACCACGGCCAACGTGGCCGTGCCCTCGGGAACGCCCGTGACCTCGAAGGGGAACGAGCGCGTTGGCGTGCCAGCGTACAGACCGCTCCTGTCGGCGTACTTCGCATAGGCGTCAGGAATGTAGCCGTTCCCGTCGAGCTTCACATGCACGTCCATGGTTGCCTCCCGGTGTTGGAATGCCACGTGCCTCTCGCCTATTGTATCCGCGACTTGCGAGGGCGTCAGTTGGGTGCGATGCCACATGTTCGAGCTGCGAATGTGTGGCGAGAGGGTACAGGTTCGTGCCCCGAACGTGTGGCGACCTGCACGGGTCACACTTTCGTTGACGAACCTGTAGCGGCGGCGGGGCCCGCGGGAGCCGAGGGGTGCATGCTAGAATTACCTCGTCTGACGCGAGGCCCGCTGCGGCCGGACGAAAGGCTCCCATTACCGGTCGCACGCACGCGACCCACCACAGACGAGAGGCGCTTCTGCGACGCCGACAACATGTGAGGAGAAACCATGCTCAAGGACACCAGCATCACCCGTCGCCAGGCGCTCGCCGCGTTTGGCTCCATCACCGCCGGCCTTGTGCTCGCGGCCTGCGGCACCAGCCAGACGCAGTCTACGGATACCACCTCTACCAGCGATTCCTCGTCCTCCTCGGACGCTTCCGCCGCCACCGAGGACGTGACCGTTCGCGTGGCCTCCCTCAAGGGCCCCACCACCATCGGCCTGGTCTCGATGATGGACACCACCTCCGGCGTACCCACCGAGGACGCGCCCACCGAGCCCGTCGAGGGCTCCACGGGCATCACCTACTCCTATACGATCTCCGGCGCGGCCGACCAGGTGCTCCCGCTGGTCATCCAGGGCGAGACGGACATCGCCCTCGTGCCTTCCAACGTGGCCTCGGTCCTCTACAACAAGACCAGCGGCGGCATCCGCGTGATCGACGTCAACACGCTGGGCGTCCTCTCCGTGGTTACCGGCGACACCTCCGTCCAGCAGTTCGAGGACCTCGCCGGCCACACCGTCTACCTCTCCGGCCAGGGCGCCAGCCCCGAGTACACGCTCAACTACCTTCTCGACCAGGCCGGCATCAAGGACCAGGTGACCATCGAGTTCAAGAGCGAGCACAGCGAGTGCGTGATGCCCTCAAGCGCGTCCTGGATCGGGTGCGCGAAGTCGTACATCGGGTAGATGCACCACTTGCTGCCCTGGCGGTGATGCTCGGCGTACTTGATGCGGTAGATGGCCGGGTCACGCATGTTCATGTTGGGGCTGGCCA
>ERZ791623.733-NODE-733-length-16791-cov-23.511054_pt1 | contig 16791 bp, 21 predicted proteins | sample MGYA00510268_ERZ791623 | MGnify/ENA primary metagenome ERZ791623 (study PRJEB30046, sample SAMN00715216) | human gut metagenome | study: EMG produced TPA metagenomics assembly of the A metagenome-wide association study of gut microbiota in type 2...
TTTGCCCCATTAAAGTTCAACCCCCCTGTCCAGTTTCCCCAAAAAGTTGCGCACAAGTACTTGACAAAGCACCACACCTGTGATATAATAAAGGTACAAAGAAAGGAAGGGAAGGGATACAAAAAAGAAAATAAAATAAAGTACAAAAAGGTACTTGACAAAACACCACACCTGTGATATAATAAAGGTACAAAGAAAGGAAAGGAGAAAAAACAATATGAAATCTAAAAAAGCGTTTTATATCGAGAACTTGGAAATCATAAAGGACTTAGAGGATAGAGTCTATGACTTGACGGTTAAAATGGAGCGTGAATGCGGAAAGCAAGATTTTAACGAAAAGCTTAATCAAGCATGGTCACTATTATATGAGGTATGGCAAGAAAATAAATAAGAAAGTGGGGGTAGCACTATGGGTAAAAGATTACAGATACAAGCTAACAAGGAAGTGTTAGAAACAGTTGACCGTTACAATGAAGAAATGAAACACTGTACAATAGGCGGTGGAAAACGACTTAGAACCTGTCAGGCATACGTCTATGAAACGCCTAGTTTCTACGTACTGAGAAGCTACAACACAGTAGTAGCTATTATTGAAAAAAGTACCGACACTTGCTACGACTTTCTCAGATATGTTTACGGATACACTATCACATCCGCACAGCACATTTCAAAGTTTGATAAAGACTATGGACGTGGTATGTGGGGTTGCAAGGAACGAGTAACCTATCGTGAGGTTTAACGTAATAGGGTGCGTGGTTGGCACGATTACACTTTCAACACTGTACACCCTTTAGCACCAGTCAGGTGCAGAAACCAAACAACACTACAATAGAAAGAAGAGGTATTACTATGGCAAGAGAAAAAATGGTGACAAGGACAGTAACACAGACTACGGCAGAAGTTATGACAATTGACGTCACAACAGCAGAAGTACGTATTCTTGAGTACACTATTGGTGGCACATACGACACTAATGAAATTCTGATCAAAAAACTTCAGAAGCTTTTCCAAACCGAGACATTCAAGCTCGTAAACATTAACAGCACCACGGTAGAAGATTTACTTCTTGGAATGACAGAAGAGGACTTCATCAGATACGCAAGAGTTCTTCCACCTAGAAACACTAAAGAAAGTGAGGAGAGTTAATATGAAAAAGTCAAACACAGTACGTATCATGGTTGAATTTAAAGATTCTGATTCAGAACGCTTTGTAACAGATTCATTTTCACTTGATTCAGGTTTACTTACAATCAAACAAGATACTGTCAAGCGTACTTTGCGATTAGACTACATCAAGTCAATTTACATATTCTAAGAATACATAAAGTTAGTTAAAACTAACAAGGGCGCGTGGTTTGGCACGATTACAGTTTCAACGCTGTTCGCTCATTAGTACCTACAAGGTACAGAATCTAATCAAAATAAAACCAGAAAGAAAGAGGTAACAAAATGAGTAAACACTATGTAAAGTTAGTAAAGGAAATGGTTAAAGAGGACATCAAGGATGATGTATCAGTAACAGTTGTAAACGACACTCTTGTAGTAGACATCTATGTAAATCACTGTTTATGTTGGCACACAGCTATACCACGTATCGGATTGCGAGCTAGTTCATATATGACAGCTAAAATTATAGCAGATACTATTAAAAATCAGTATAAGCAGTTCATTTTGGATAAGTATTTTGTTCGAAAAAAATTCAAATAAATACTTGACATTCGTCCCAGTATATGCTATTATATAATTGTAGCAAGGAAATGCACAAAATATCCAAGTTACGTTTGCCATAGGTGGTATAGTTTCTAACCCTCTATACCGCCTACCCCCTTAGTGGGTGTAGTTTAATAGTAAAAATGCGTAAATCTTAAATAATCCTCTCATCGTTCATTTACGCGAAGCAGGTTCAAACCCTGCCACCTGCTCTAGTGCTTTATAGCACTAAATTATATCTTGACGTTTAAAAAAATAAAGAAAGTGAGGAAGAAAAAACATGGCAAGAGTACCAATGGTAACAAGAACGATTACCACAACAAAAGTTAACGTAATGTGCTTAGACATCGAGACAGGAGAACCTTGTAATATGATTGCAGTAGTTCCACGTACCTATAAGGATGATGAAACACTTCTTAAGAAAGTAAAAGAGGTTCTTGAGACTGAGACATTGAAACCGGTACACGTCGTTGACAAGGAAGAAATTGAAACACTCTATGGTATGTCAGAGCAGGAGTTCATTGAACATGCGAAAGTTCTGCCACCGAGAACATCATCAGAAGAAAACGTAACAGAATAACAGAAAAAAGAAAGAGGTAAAAGAATATGGTAGAAATCAAAGAATGTAGTAGAGAATTTACAGAAGTTGAGCAGTATCTTATGACTATTGCACCGTCAATCATTTCAATGAAAGATGTGCCGGACGGTACGCACATTACAGTTGACGGTATTCTGACATTTGAGGACACCAAAGAGTCCACGGGTGAAATCGCTGATATCCTTTCAGTAATTACGCCAGAAAAGAAAGTATATTCCTGTCAATCATCAACGTTCAAACGTTCAATTCGTGATATTTCAAATATCATGAAAGGTAAATCGTTTACAATCGTAAAGACATCAGGCAAGACGAAAGCAGGTCGTGACTTTATCAACTGTGAGTTAGACGTAGAAAGTCTTAAGTAACTTATAAATATTAACAGCGTGTACTTTAAACGGTACACGCTTTTTTTAGACAAGAGGGTGATTTTTCATGGCAAAAATAAAAAAGAAAGTATCAGCTTATACACGTAACAGAAATCGTATCAATAGCTACATAAGAAGATTAAACAAAAAAGGACTTATCACAGACCTATACATTCCAACTGAAAAGATGATGCGTAACCAAGGTGTAAAGGGCGCAGAACTTACAAAACTAACGTTAGAATTAAAATCACTAACACCAGAGAAACTACGAGCTATGAGTGAACCACTTCATATTCAAGAGGATGATAATATCATGGAAACTGGTTTCGCTAACTTAGAAGTAGAGGGTTTCAAACATTCAATATCTGGTTTTCCTAAAGAGATAGCTGACAAGGTGATATCACTTATAGATAAACTGATAGTAGAACAGGGTATTGAAGATGTTGCTGTCGCATTAGAAAACATGCCGTATCAGTTACATGACTATTTGAACAGAAATAAGTACGATTCTTCTAGCGCTTTAGAGGAGTTTTCCAGTGCCTTGATAGAGTATCTACCAGATGCATCTGAACAGTACAAACGTGATTTGATGGACGCTTTTGATTATAACGAGATAGGTTATACAATTGAAGATTAAAAAATTCAAGTATTATATGTGTGACTTTGAAACAACTGTATATAAAGGTCAAGAGTATACAGAAGTATGGGCGTCTGCATCTGTAGAATTATATACCGAAGATGTACAGATATTTCACTCGATTGATGAACAGTTTAACTATTTCTTAGAGCAGGATTGTAATATAATAGCGTACTATCACAATTTAAAGTTTGATGGATCATTCTGGTTATCATATCTATTGATAGACAAGCATTTCAAACAAGCGTATGATAAAACAGGTGAATCTGAAAATGCTGTAGTGTGGAAGAAAGACAAGTTTATGGATAATAACTCATTTAAATATTCCATTTCAGATAAAGGAATGTGGTACACTATTATAATTAAGATTAACAATCACTTTATTGAGATACGTGACTCATTAAAACTGTTACCATTTTCAGTAAAAAGAATTGGTAATAATTTTGGAACAAAGCACAAAAAATTGGACATGGACTATGAGGGTTTACGATATGCAGGATGTACAATAACAGACAAAGAAAAAAAGTACATCGCAAATGACGTATTAGTTGTAAAAGAAGCTCTTGAGATTATGTTTAATCAAGGTCATAATAACCTAACAATAGGTTCATGTTGCCTGGAAGAATATAAAGAAATATGCAAAGCATCTACTAGGTTACAATTAGAGTACAAAGAGATGTTTCCAGATATGTATGACATTGACTTAGACGAAAGTACTTATAAATACCACACGGTAGGAGATTATATCAGACGTTCCTATCGTGGTGGTTGGTGCTATTTAGTTAAGGGTAAAGAGAATAAAGTGCATGGATATGGTACAACAGCAGACGTAAATTCATTATATCCTAGTATGATGTCAGGTGAAAGCGGAAATCGGTATCCAGTCGGTAAACCAAAATTCTGGGCAGGAAACTTTATTCCAAGCAAAGCTTTACAACCTAACATGTATTATTTTGTTAGGATAAAAACAAGGTTTTACATCAAAGAAAACAAGTTACCATTTATTCAGATAAAGTCCTCATGGCTTTACAAGGGTACAGAAGCACTTGAAACATCTGATATTTATGACCCTACGACAGATCAATACTATGCTTTTTATAAAGATAATGACGGCGTACTAAGGGATACAAGAGTTGAGCTTACTTTAACTATGACGGACTATCAGTTATTAAAAGACCACTATGAATTAGTAGACTTTGAAATACTAGATGGATGCTACTTTTATTCACAAATAGGTATCTTTGACGAGTATATAGAAAAATACAAGAAAATTAAAATGGAAAGTAAAGGAGCGTTACGAGAATTAGCAAAGCTATTTCTTAACAACCTATATGGAAAGATGGCAAGCAGTAAAGACTCTTCATTCAAATTAGCGTACATTAAAGAAGATAAGACGATAGGCTTTCTTCCAGTGGCAGAGTCAAACAAAAAAGCAGGATACATTCCAGTAGGTTCAGCAATCACCAGTTATGCAAGGAACTTTACAATTCGAGCAGCTCAAAAGAATTACTACGGTAAAGATAAACCGGGGTTTATATATGCTGATACAGACAGTATTCATTGTGACCTTAAACCAGAAGAAATAAAAGGTATCAAGGTTGATGATAAAAATTTCTGTTGTTGGAAACTGGAAAGCTGTTGGGATAAAGCTATTTTCACAAGACAGAAAACATATATTGAGCACGTAGTTGCAGAAAATTGTGAGCCTATTGATGTTCCATACAATAACATAAAGTGTGCAGGTATGCCACAAAGATGCAAGGATTTATTCCAGTTATCTCTTGACGGTACGGCACATGAAGATGGGTACACAGATGAAACAACAAACACCCATAAAGATTGGTCACCAGAAGAGTTAGAGTTTTTATTTGAAAGTGGTACTCATAAACCTATAGTTCGTGATTTTAATGACTTCAAAGTTGGGTTAAAAGTACCAGGGAAATTAAGACCAAAGCGTATACGTGGTGGAATCTTATTGGTTGACACAACATATGAAATGAGGTAAAAAGTATGAAGAGAATTATATGTTTATTGCTAATTTGTTTAACATTAACAGTTTGCGTATCTGGTACGGAAGTACCAACAGAGAAAACTGAATATAGTGTAATACTTAATAGTGGTTCATGTTTTGTATTCACATTTAAAGACCCCGATACAAATGTTTGGTATATATCGAATAAATATGGTGTAACAGCTAGACTTAATAAAGATGGAACATTATATGTAAAATAATGAAAAAGCAGGGGCGAACTAAGTTCGTACCCCTGCTTATCTTATATCTTTAACTTATGTGACAAACAAAGCGTTCAGCGAAAACGACAAACAATGCAGGCACTATACTTTCAAGTGTGCTACCCTGCACGTTCAATGTTGAACACATAAGAAGATACCTAGTAACTTAATGCACTAAGCACAGCTTCTTTACATCTCATATCTTTAAATCTAAATGAACCGCGTTCAAACAAGAATCTAAGATTCGATAATAAGAAGTCGTTACGTTTTAGCATAACGTAGTTTATTTCATGATCATCAGTTGTAACAGTTATTTTTAATCTATATGTACTGTCTGGTCTATCATCACAATACACATATCCGTTCTCTGGAAACTCTCTTATCCCAAACTCACACCCCTTATACTTGAGTGTACAAATGTAAGAGTTTTTCCCTACTGGTTTATCAATGAAACTCTTGTTATCATTAAGGTAAACACACTGACTACTATATGCAACGTATTTATTCTTAGAAAACGCTCTGTTAAAACCGCTAGTTTTCTGTTCTTCACTTGCACTTTCAATGAACCCTTGTTCCAGAATAAACCCGTCACCACGTAGGAACTTTGTGTCATCTTTCAATCTTGAACTAATACCTAGTTCCACATAATACGGGTTGATTATACTAACAGGGTTACTAAGCATGTACACTGGTACATATCTTACCTGTTTACCTTGTCCACGTGCGATACTGGTGTGGATACTCAGAAGTTTTTTTGTTTCATCAGCACAATAGTGATTGGTTTCAGATTGAAATTCATCAAAGATAAGACGTTCTATATCACTAAAAAGGTGACTATATTTTTTAATCTGGTCAGCACTATTTAAACTAACAGCATAACCACAGCTTTTTTCGTCTAAGAACAATTCATGAAAGATACCAGATGCCCTACGTTTTGATGTCATTGTATGGCTAGGAAAGAACAAACTACCTAAATCTTTATAGAACTTGTCTACAATATCATCTAGTTCATAGTTGTATCTATAGATAAGACCAAACTTCTCACCCTTATCTAAGAATCTATTTATACAAAGTCTACCAAAGTATGTAGTTTTACCACCAGTACGATTTGTTGTACACATATATATTTCTGGTTTGTTACCATTGATATCTAGCATTGACAATAATTTAGTACCGTCATAATATTTCGGCATATCAAAAATCTCCTTTCCATACTTAATTATAACACACCCATTGATTTTTTGCAAGTATTGTGCTATAATAAAGATGGATTAAATAAGAAAGGAGATACCATGGAGAACTTATATCCAATCTTTGTAGCGTTAGGGTTTAACGCCCTAGACGTACTAACCGGGATTGTGTCTGCCATAAAAAATAAAGACATTAAATCCACTAAACTACGTGATGGTCTTTTCAAAAAAGTGGGTTTTATTTTCTGTTATTTTACGGCATGGCTAGTTGATGGGTACGGTGATGTTATAGGGTTCAAACTAGGTGTAGCAATATTACCAGTTATTGTCCTTTATGTATGCACAACCGAGCTAGTTTCAATACTAGAAAACATATCCAAGATTAACTCAGACCTTTTACCGAGCAAACTTATGGAACTTTTTCACATTTCAAACACCAGAAAGGAAAATTAAAATGTTACGAGTATTTATTTCACAACCAATGAACGGAAAAACAGGTAAAGAAATCAAAGAAGAGCGATTAAAAATTGTTTCAAAGCTCAGTGAAACAGTAGACGAACCATTTAAAGTTATTGATTCTTTCTTTGAATCAGCTCCACATGGTGCAAAGCCGTTATGGTTTTTAGGTAAATCTATTGAATTATTATCAACAGCAGATTTAGCATATTTTGCTAAAGGTTGGGAAAATGCTAGGGGTTGTAGTATTGAACACTCTTGTGCAGTAGCTTACATGATTGAAACAATTATTGCTGAATAAGAGAGGTGTAATAAATGTCTGACATTAACAAAGCTGTTTCTTTCATGATTAACACAGCAAAGGACAATATTCATGGTTATGACCAACAGCACAGAAACGGTCCAGATTATGACTGTAGTTCACTGGTAGGAACAGCACTATACTATGCAGGTTTTGGTGTTTCACCATATTCATGGACAGGAAATTTAGAATCACAGTTAAGAAAAGCAGGTTTTGTAGATTGCAAAGCACCATGGAAAGCAGGTGATATACATTTAAACAGGGGAAACCACGTATGTATGAGTATCAATGAAAGCCAGATAGTTGAAGCGTCAATCAACGAAAAAGGTACAGTAACAGGTGGTAAAACTGGTGACCAGACAGGTAAAGAAATTCGAATTACTTCCTATTATAATTATTATCTAGGGTGGGATTTACATTTACGATTTACTGGTGTAAACACAAATAGCAATAAAGGTTTCACTATTGAAGAAATAGCTAAGCAGGTTATTGCAGGTAAATGGGGTGTAGGTAATGAGAGAAAAAGACTCTTAGAAAACGCAGGTTATAATTATGATGAAGTACAAAGTTATGTAAATGGACTCTTTACAAAAGGTGGTTACAAGTCGAACGGCGAAGTTGCAAGAGAAGTTATTAAAGGTGTATGGGGTGTAGGAAAAGAAAGAAAAAACAGACTTGAAAAAGCAGGTTACAATTACGACGAGGTTCAAAAACTCGTTAACCAGATGTTAGGATAATTACATGCCAGACATCAACAAAGCTTATTCATGGGCAATCGAAACATGTAATGCCCCTAACGTGGGATACAGTCAGGCATATAGAAACGCCCAGACCGTAGGTGGCATTACATATTACGATTGCAGTTCTTTCATAAACTACGCACTCTTAGCAGGTGGATTTACAACACCTAACTACGCACCAAAATATAACGCTTTCACAACTTACACAGAAGCAGATGTTTTACTTTCACTAGGTTTCAAAGAAGTTGATGCTAGTGGCGAATACTTACCCGGTGACATTGGTCTTTCAGTTTCCCATACAGAAATGTGCTACAAAGGTGGCAAAGGAAAAGGAGTGTTCATGGGTGCGCACACAGACAATGCACCACTAGAGTATCAGGTTAGCATAGGTTCAACAACCGGAAATCAAAATTACGAAACATCATTCCCACGTTTATTCAGATATGGCGAGGGTGGTGCAAGCGGTTACGGATGTAGTGCATATGTTGTATCAGCAATATGTGGTAATATGTGGCAGGAAAGTGGCATAAACCCTGGAATGTGGGAAGGACAGAATGTTAGTTCGTTTACTGCTTTAAATGTTGGTTTTGGACTGGGACAATGGACAAACACTGGTGGGGATACACACGGTAGACTTTATAAGTTGCATGAATGGCTTCAAGAAAATGGATATCAAGATGATGATGGTGTCGGACAGTTAAATTATTTAATTCACGAAAATGTATGGTATTCCAGAGATGAAGCTAGTCAATATGCCACGTTAACAGATTTTCTGGCTTCGAGTAGTACAGATTTAGCTGAATTAACACATGCTTTCAACGTAGGTTGGGAGGGTATTCACGATCACACATGGGATTTCCGTGTAACCTTTGCAGAAAAATGCTATGACTTTATTACAAAACATGCGAATGACACTTCAATCAACAAATGGTTTTCAAAAAATGAGTTCTTAACGATTGACGAAAGACTTAACAACGCCGTTCTTATTTACAGATTCTTGTCGGCAGGTGGTGGAGGTGGTGGAACACACACTACAAAAAAGAAATCAATACCAGTTTGGATGATGCTAAAATATCATTATTAAGTTGAAAGGAGGTGATTAGATGGCAGTAAAAACTAGAGAAGAAATTTTGAAAAGTTTCAAAGCAAGGTTAGGAGAAAAACCAGATGATGAATCCATATCGTTTTTAGAGGACTTTACCGACACACTTGATGACTTTGAAAAAAGAGCAAAAGGTGACGGCACAGACTGGAAAAGTAAGTATGAAGAAAACGATGCGAACTGGAGAAATAAATATACAGAAAGATTTTTCTCAGTTGAACCAGAACCAGAACCAAAACCAGAGCCAAAACCAGAACCAGATGATACCCCAAGGACATTTTCAGATTTATTTAAGGAGATTTAAAAGATGGCTAGAAGAATTGCTAATAGTACGCTTAATGCGTCTACAATTGACATTATGAACGTTATCAGACAGAACGCTTCATATGATTATCAGCAGAACGTACCGGCTGTCGCAAAGGCAAGTGACATTCCTAAAGTCGGAGAAGTTATCTACGGAACACCTGCTTTTGCAAACCAGTTTATTAACGCACTTGTAAACAGAATTGCTATTGTGCGTGTGCAGTCTGCAAACTTTAACAATCCGTATTCAATTCTTAAAAAAGGATATCTTGAATACGGCGAAACTGTAGAAGATATTTTTGTATCAATTGCAAAAGCGGTAGACTTTAGTGCAGAAAAAGCACCGAAGAGAGAGTTCCAGAGAAGTATCCCGGATGTTCGCTCAGCATTTCACGTAATGAACTGGCGTGTAATGTACCCAGTAACTATTCAGGATGAAGATTTAAGACAGGCATTTCTTAGTATTGATGGTGTACAGAACCTTATTGCTAAGATTGTTGATGCTGTTTACACTGGTGCAGAGTATGACGAGTTCCTGCTCTTTAAGTACCTTTTGATTAAAGCAATCAGTCATGGTAGAATGTATCCAAAGTCAATCGGTACTGGTAAAGAACTTACAGAAAGTGCTGTTCAGTTCAGAGGTACTTCCAACTTATTACCATTCATGTCAAGTGAGTTCAATGAAGCAGGTGTTAAAACAAACACACCAAAAGAAAGACAGGTTATTTTCATGGACGCTATGTTCAATGCACAGTATGATGTGAATGTGCTTGCAAGTGCTTTCAATATGGACAAAGCGGATTTTATGGGTAGATTGTTCCTCATTGATAACTGGTCAGAGTTCGACAATGAACGATTTGACGTTATCAGGGCTAATTCTGATGGTATCGAAGAAGTTACTAAGGCTGAACTCGCTCTGTTGAAAAATGTTAAAGCTGTTATTCTGGACGAGAACTGGTTTCAGGTTTATGACAACAATAACAAATTCACAGAGAAGTATATTGCATCAGGCTTGTACTGGAATTATTTCTACCACACATGGAAAACTGTTTCCAATTCCCCGTTTGCGAATGCTTGCGTGTTTGTAACAGATGCCGCTACAATTACATTACCTGATTCAATCAAAGCACATGTAGACGCTAAGGACGAAAGTGATACAGCTACAGTATTTACAATCAGTCCAGACTTAGACGGAGATAGCCTTGAGCCGAATAACGTAAACTTTATTCAGACAGAAGCGTTAACCAAAGCAGGTATCGCAGTTCAGCGTTATGGTGGTATTATGATTCCTAACAGTCAGGTTGCTACAGATATTACACTGGTAGCAGAGATTAACGGTACACAGTATACAGCCACTACAACTATTACTGGTGCTACAACTGTTGGTACAAATATTATATTAAATAAAGAGTAATGATAAGGATGTGTGGTGGTATTAAGTTACTGCCACACATCAGTTAGAAAGGAATTTATTATGTATATATATCCTCAGACTAATATAAAGTTACTAAAAGATGTGCCACTAGATACAACATATGATCATACATTATGGTTTGACAGTCCAGGCGCACAGTACAGCTATTTTAGTGGATTGACTAAGTACAATATGAATAACTATAGTTATCAAAGAGTAGAAAGAGGTGTAGCAAGAGTCGGTATTAAAGCTGACAGTCTTTATGATTGCAACTACATGATGTTTCAAAATTCAGCTTATGGGAATAAATGGTTCTATGCCTTTATCACAAGTGTTGAATATGTGAATGATGTTACATCTAATATCAGTTTTGAAATTGATGTTATGCAAACGTGGTTATTTGACTGTTCACCAGATTATTGTTTTGTTGAAAGAGAACACTCAGAAAGTGACCAGATAGGTGCTAACATTATACCAGAGAACCTTGACACTGGTGAGTATGTATATAATGGGTATGGTAAATTAACTAAAGTTCTTGACCCATTGTGTATTATATGCATGGTATGTGACACGGCAGAAGACCCAGACGGTACACTATATGACGGTATTTACGGTGGGTGTACATTATTTGCGTATAACGTAGATAAGAAAGGTGTTACCGCGTTGACCAAAAAATTGCAAAGCTATAACCAAAAGCCAGATGCAATTGTTGGACTTTATATGTGTCCTGTTATCGCTACTGGTCAAGCTATTCCAGATGACGGGTTGCAATTACTGTTTTCAAAAGGTGCTTATGGGTTTGATATTTCTGTTCCTGCCTTGACAACAAATGATACTATTGACGGGTACAAGCCTAAAAACAATAAACTGTACACTTACCCATATAACTATTTATCAGTAGAAAACGGAAAATCTACTGCCAGTTTTAGATATGAATTTTTTAACAATTTAACTGTAGCACTTCACGTTGATGCTCCAGTTACAATGCCAGTACAAGTAGCATTAAGACCAAACGGGTACAAGGGCAGTAAGGTTGGTACAACTCTTAACGGTGAATCATTGATACTTGACGATTATCCAATGTGCAGTTGGTCTACTGATTCTTTCAAAGCATGGCTAGCACAGAACGCACTCCCATTAGCAACCACAGCTACGGCAGGTGCATCTGCTCTAGGTTTGTCTGCTTTAGGTGTAAGTTTTCCACCTTTAGGTGTACTAGCAGGTGTTGGAACTGTAATGAATCTTTTATCACAAGGGTATAAAGCTTCTATCGCCGCTGATGTAGCTAGAGGTAATATACACAGTGGTAACGTTGATGTTGCAAGTGGAAAGAAAACATTTTGGGGTGGTAGGATAAGTGTAAGTTATCAGTATGCCAGAATGATTGACGATTTCTTTACTAAGTTTGGTTACGCAACTAAGAGAGTAAAAATACCGAATAGAAACAGTAGACCACATTGGAACTATGTAAAAACTGTTAGTGCTACAATGACAGGTAGTGTACCGTCTGATGACATGAAAAAAATTTGCAGTATCTATGACAACGGTGTGACGTTCTGGAAAAACGGATATGAAGTTGGCAGATATGACTTAGATAACAGTCCAGTGTAATAAGGTGGTGATAAAGTGGGAAGAAGAAAGCATGACATTTTTGACGAAAGTATGATACTGAATAATTTTACTTACCGTCAGTATTTGAACAGGTTAACAGAACTGGCTATATCCATGTTTGAATGGAAGAACCTGCCAAAAACAGTTGACGCAAGATATCTGGAATTACATTTATTTGAAACGGGATGCATGGTCTATTTCAAAGACGAAGTAATAGGTGACTTGTGTTTGGACTGTATCGTTAATGGTAGACTTGATGTGTATGGTAACCCTTTACTTAGACGTGCGTACAGTGGTTATAATAATTACCAGAAGTTACTAAAATATAATAACAGTGTTATTATCTGGAATAATTATTTACACAGCAACAGTATTCTTGATGTTGAAATGTTTGCACGAAGATTGTACAATATTGATAGAATTATTGACATCAATGCGAACGCACAGAAAACGCCCGTGTTGGTATTAGGTAATGAGAAACAAAGACTTACTCTTTTGAATTTATATAAAGAGTATGACGGAAACGCACCTTTTATTTTTGGCGACAAGAATCTGGATATTAACGCATTGAAAGCACTTAGCACTAACGCGCCATATGTTTGTGATAAGTTGTATCAGTTAAAAACACAGATATGGAATGAAGCATTAACTTATCTAGGTATCAGTAATATCAATATTCAGAAGAAAGAAAGATTGATAACCGATGAAGTTACACGTAACCAAGGTGGTACAATTGCTAGCAGATATAGCAGGTTAGAAACACGAAGGCAAGCTGTTGAAAAAATAAATGAAATGTTCGGTACAAATATCGAAGTCAATTATCGTGAAGATTTTCAGCAGGTTGGTGACGATAATCAACCAGAAGATCCAGGTGCAGATACGATAGGTGGTGCAGGAAATGAGTAAATACACAACAGAAGTTAGGTATATATGTGAAACTGATAGTGGGTTAGATGAAAGTGTTGGGTTTAACTCGGTAGATGAAGTTATATCAAAATCATGGAACAAGATTTTTACCAGTAAAGTTCCTTTCTTTGATGAAGATTATAGAAAGATACTTTGTTGTAAAATCTTAAAGCATTATTATTTAAGAGAGATTTGTAGTGAAACTGTAGGACTATGGAAACTTTGGGTTAACACTAAGTTAGAAGAAATTATGCCATACTACAATCAGTTATATGAAAGTGCTAAGTTAAAGTTTGATCCATTCCATGATGTTGAGTTAACTAGAAAGCATAATAGAACTGAAAACGAAAAAAGTACAGACAATAGAACCGGAAATGGAAGTAGAGATATTAACAACACACAGACAACAAGTAGTAATAAGAATAGTAGTGCAAACGGCGAAGAAAAGAACTTGTTCAGTGATACACCACAAGGTGGTTTAGTTGGTGTTGATAACCAGACCTATCTGACAGACGCTAGAAAAATTAACACTTCAAATAGTGGGAATGAGAGTATGAGTGGTAATTCTACCGAGAAAAGTGGTAGTACCTATAAAGATAGCGAACAGAGTAGCGGTAATGTTGACACTACAGAAGATTATATCGAAACTATTGTTGGCAAGCAAAATTCAGAAAATTACAGTTCGTTAATTATGAAATACCGTGAAACATTCTTGAATATTGACATGCAGGTTATTAAAGAATTTGACGAATTATTTTTTGGACTATGGTAAAAGGAGGAATTTATAATGAACGAAACTATAAAGACATTGCGTTTTTATTGTCAAAAGGTACTACCATTAGTCTATGACGATAGTTTAAGTTACTACGAACTATTATGTAAAGTTTGTGACAAACTTAACGAAGTTATTACAGCACAAAACGGTATACCAGAATATATTGAAAAAAAGATTAAGGAATACATTGAAAGTGGTGATATTAACGCTATTATCGCACAAATTTTAGCTAATTATAACCTTAACGTTAAATTTCCGCCTAGTGGGTTAAAACCTGCAAGCGGTGATGGAACAGCAGATGATACACAAGCTATTCAGGCTTGCATTGATTATGCATCACAGCATGAGGGTATGACTCTATTCTTCCCAAACGGTTCGTACTTAGTTAGCGAATTAACTTTACATGATACATTATCAATGTATGGACAGGATAGATATAATACTAGGGTAGTAATTAGAGGTGGAGTTAAAAAAGCTATCATCAGCGGTACATTAAGAAATCTTTCATTAACAGGGTTAGGGTTTGACGGTAATGGTGATATACAAGTTAACAACGTTGATATTATCGATGTTAGTTGTGATAGCTGTTCTATTAGTAACTGTTTCTTTACTGATGGCTATACATTACTAAAATTAAATTCTAAAGTACAGTCTGACATTTCTAATTGTTATTTTGAAAGTGCAGTTGTAGAATCAGCTAACTTAACTGGTACTGGTGTTAGACTTACTAACTCTATGTTTAAGTCTATATCAGATGTTAAAGGAAAAACATTCTTAAATGTAGGATGTGATAATTCTATCATTGACAACTGTATTCTCGATAAAGAAGTTAAAGACCCTTTAATTATTAGTGGTGAAAATAATGTTGTAAATGTAATGTATAATTACCCTTACAATAGTAAACAGGTTTACGGGAATAATAATGTAAAAATTTATCGCAAATACGAAGAAAGTAAAGCGGATAAGAAAATTTTTCATGGTACTGATTTTGTTGTAGATGCTAACTTAGTTTATTCTACACCGGTAAGTGATGGTAGTTTCTATGATACAGTTCCAATGAAATCTGCTGAAACAGATGAAGTATATAAAGTTATGATAGAAAACGGTACAACAGGTACAATTCCAACTAGAATTTCAGAAGCTGAAAAAAATATCACAACTAATACTAACAATATCAGTGCAAATTCTAATGAAATTACGAAAACAAACAAAGATCTTACAGATTTTAAAAAACAAACAAATGATAATTTTACAGCAGTTGACGGTGACATCACAAAGATCAACAAAGAAATTGAAAAAATTAAAGGAATTGAGGGCATTCGAGCTAATCGTAAAATTATTATTGCTTGCGATAGTATTGGTATCGGGACGAATCCAGATGGACGTGTGACAGGATTCACTGAAATCATTAGGCAGAAAATGGGACTAACAACAGGTACTAATTTCTTCATATGTGGTGGAAATAACTTTGGGTTTAATGTGCCAGAAACAGCATTTAGATGGATTGAAGCAATGAAAAAATTGACTACACCTGACGACAACTCTATTACAGATATTTATGTGTTTGGTGGCGATAACGATGCACATGGTAGTTTTGAATACAATAACATAAACCCGCTATTAGCACAGATTGAGATATTTTGTGATTATTGTAAAGGCAGATTTCCTAACGCTCAAATATCAATTGGTATGATTGGGTGCAAAATGAACGCTAAACCATATATTATGAGCGGTGTAAAAGATGCTTATAGTAGATGTGGAAATTACGGTGCAAGATTCATTGATAATTGCAATTTCATATTACACGACTTATCTCTATTTGGAAGTGACAATATTCACATCACACAAACAGGACAAAACTTATTGGCTAGTTACTTACTTTCAGCTATAAACGGTGGTAATGTATCTGTAGTTAAAAAGTATTATGGCTTTGAATTTAAAGGTACAAATAAAATTACACCTTTTGGCGGTACAAAATACACAGGAATACAGTGGATGTATAACAATGTTAAACACTGGGGGTTTGATGCTTTAAAGTTTAACATTACAAACCCTATAACCTTAGATGTTTATGGCGGTGTTGATTTAGAAGCTTTTACATTTGATAAAGGTTATATTTGTGGTGATGATAGTTATAATGGGTGTCGTTTTACAACAATGTGTTTTGGACATTTCACTGACGGTCAAAACAGAGCTATGAGCGTAAGATTTAACGTTATTAACAGAAAAATAATATTATCATTTGTATGCTTAGACGGTAGTAATTATCCAACAAGCGGTTTAGAGAATATAGTTATACCAGCTTTTACCGCTGAACTGTCATCAGATATGTGTTAATTTTGAATGAGGGTTATACAATGTATAGCCCTCTTTTTTTTGATTGGTTCGAGGTAATAGGATTGCAGAAGGTGCGTACTAATGAAAATAGGGTTCGGCATTTAATGGGGCAAA
>ERZ791623.736-NODE-736-length-16742-cov-3.405286_pt1 | contig 16742 bp, 16 predicted proteins | sample MGYA00510268_ERZ791623 | MGnify/ENA primary metagenome ERZ791623 (study PRJEB30046, sample SAMN00715216) | human gut metagenome | study: EMG produced TPA metagenomics assembly of the A metagenome-wide association study of gut microbiota in type 2...
CCCCTCGCTCGCCGTATCGGCACTTAGAATTATGCGGTATTGCCTTAATAATCATCTGCAGAACGGCAAAGCAGCTTTACAATCTTCGGTAAAAAAGCGTGATGAACAACGATTTTGCAGGAATTGCCAAAAAGGCCTTGCACTTTTTGTACAGTCTGCTATAATAACAGCATCACAGAACACGAACGGGACAAAGGGGTCGCGTACTTGTAAAAGTACAGCGGCCCCTTTCCGTTACGCACAAAGGCGTGCAGCACATCACCGTGCTGTGCGCCTTTTGTTTTGTATTAATATCAGAAAGAGGGGTCACACAATGAAAAAGCGTAATCGAGTTCTGGCACTTACCGTAGCAGCTGCAATGTCCGCCAGTCTGCTGGCAGGCTGCGGCTCCAGCGCACAGCAGGGCGGGGCCGCATCAAGTGAAGCTGCTTCCACCGACACCGCCGCATCTGTGTCGGACGGCGGTGAGGATAACATCATTCGCGTCGGTGTTGTCTGTTCCATGACCGGCGGATCCGCTATCTATGGCGAGGGCGCACAGAACGCCGTCGACATGGCAGTCGAGGAGATCAACGCGGGTGATTCCGGCTACAAAATAGAAATCGTCAACGGCGGCAAGGTCGCAGACGATGCTAAGGACGCCAAGCAGGCCATGAACGCCTACAACAAGGTCATGGCCGACTCGCCGGAGGCCATCGTGGGCAGCTTCTTCTCGTCGGTCACACTGCCCATGGCAGAACAGGCCTCCAAAGACGGCATGCTGCTGCTGGCAACAGGTGCGACAAACGCCGATGTGACTTTAAAAGGCGATTCGATTTTCCGCAACTGCTTCATTGACCCGTACCAGGGCAAGATGGCGGCACTGTTTGCAAAAGACAAGGGCTTTGCCAAGGTGGCCGTCATCTACGCAAAAGATGACGACTACTCCAACGGTCTGAAGGACGCCTTTGTTGAAAACTGCGAGGCTAACGGCATTGAGGTCGCCTACGTCGGCGAGTGCATGACCACCGATACAGACTACTCTTCTCAGGCGGCACAGGCCGTTGCAAGCGGCGCAGATCTGCTGTATTATCCCTGCTTCCTCGACACCGTTCCGCTTCTCGTTGGTGCAGCCCGCAATGCCGGATTTACCGGTGCAATCATGGGCGGTGACGGCTGGGACGGCTCCGATACCACCGGCCTTGCCGAACAGTTCGATGACTGCTACTTCACGAACCACTATTCCAGCGAGGATACCGCCCCGGCTGTCCAGAACTTTGTTGCCAAGTACACAGAAAAGTACGGCACCGAAAGCCTGAACGCCTGCGCAGCCCTGTATTACGACGCTATGTATATGCTGGTGCAGGCCGCCGAGAACGCAGGCGGTACCGACACGGCAAGCCTTGTCAAGGGTATGACCGGCATGAGCTTCACCGGTGTCGGCGGCGACATTACGCTGGACGAGAACGGCGACGCAATCAAGAGTATCGCAATCAATACCTACATTGACGGCGAAGTCAAGTGGACCGAGACACTGGGGTCCGACGGCAAGGTCGTTTCCAAGGCAGAGTAAGATACAATCGCAGTGGGGCGGGGGAAAAGGCCCCGCCCTTTGCGTTTAGGAAAGGGGAATGGACCAGATGACTTTCTCACTGTTTTTTCAAAGCCTGATAAACGGCTTAAACCAGGGCGCAATTTATGCGCTGATTGCCTTGGGCTACACAATGGTTTACGGCATTATCCGCATGATCAACTTCGCCCACGGTGACTTTATCATGATCGGCGCATACACGCTGTTCTACACCATCCCGCTGATGGTCAACGCCGGGATGCCCGCATGGCTTTCGGTTATCGTTGCTATTGCGGTATGCGCGTTGGTGGGCGTACTGGTGGAAACCTTTGCCTACCGCCCCGTGCGCAAGGCAGGGCCGATGTCCGCGCTGATCACGGCGCTGGCTATGAGCATCTTTTTGGAGAACCTGGCCATGGTACTGTTTGGTGCCAAGCCCCACAACGTGCAGGCCATCTTCAGCCTGCCCACCATCACCGTGGGCAGCGTGGCCCTGCCGCTGAACGTGCTGCTGACGATTGCCATTGGCCTGGGCATTATGATTGCCTTGCAGCTTTTCGTCAAAAAGACGAAGCTCGGCAAGGCGATGCGCGCCGTGCCGCAGGATAAGGATGCGTCCACCCTCGTCGGCATCAACGTCAACAGAATCATCACAACGACATTTGCCATCGGCTCGGGCCTGGCGGCGGTGGCGGCGCTGATGTACTGCGCCACCTATCCCCGCGTCACGAACGATATGGGCAGTATGATGGGCATGAAGGCGTTTATCGCTGCCGTGCTGGGCGGCATCGGAATCATCCCCGGCGCGATGCTGGGAGGTATCCTGATCGGCCTGATTGAAATTTTTGTCAAGCTGTTTGCCCCCGGCTGGTACGAGGCCGTGACCTACGGTACGCTGATCGTGATTCTGCTGGTGAAGCCTTCCGGTATTCTGGGCAAGAATGTCGGTGAAAAAGTGTAAGGGAGCGTGAACAAAATGACGAAACGACGGCTGGCCTCCTACGGCCTGAATCTGGTTGGTGTCGCGCTGCTGTACGCGGCCATCACGCTGGCTTTTACCTTCAACGCCTTCGGCAAAAGCACGACTTACATCCAGGGCATCTGCACGACTGCCTGCTACACGATCATCATGGTCACGTCGCTCAACCTCGTCGTGGGCTTTATGGGTGAGTTCTCGATGGGTCATGCGGGCTTTGTCTCGGTGGGGGCGTATGTGTCCGCCATCGTGTCCGGCGCGCTGGCCGGGCACGGGCTTTCGGATCTGGCGCTGCTGCTCGTTGCGATTCTGGCGGGCGGCCTGGCCGCGGGCCTTATGGGCATTGCAGTCGGCATCCCGGCACTGCGGCTTCGCGGCGACTATCTGGCTATCGTTACGATGGCTTTTGCCGAGATTATCCGCGTCTGTTTCTGCAACTTTTCCATTACGGGCGGCGGCAAGACGATGAGCGGTATTCTCAAGCTTTCCACGTTTGACCGCGCATTCTGGATCATGGTCGTCTGCGTGACGGTTATGTTTCTGTTTGTGCGCAGCCGCTTTGGCCGCACGGTGCAGGCCATCCGCGAGGATTACATTGCGGCGTCGGCCTCGGGCATCAACGTGACCTACTACAAGGTACTGGCCTTTGCGGTCTCGGCGTTCTTTGCGGGCGTCGGCGGCAGCGTCTACGCCCACTACATGACCGCGATGATCCCCACAAACTTCAACTTCAACTATTCGGCAGAGCTGCTCTCTGAAGTCATCATCGGCGGCACGGGCTCGCTGACCGGCTCCATCATCGGTGCGGCATTCTTGTCCAGCCTGCCGGAGCTGATGCGTGATTTCTCCACCTACCGTATGCTGGCCTACTCGGTCGTGCTGGTGCTGGTCATGCTGTTCCGCCCGGGCGGTATCTTCGGACGCTGGGAGTTCAGCCTGACCCGCCTGTTGGACGGCATTCGGCACCCCAAGGCAAAAGCCGTGAAAGGAGCGTGAACCCGTTATGGCAGCACCCGTATTGAAAGCACAGCATCTCGGCATCCAGTTCGGCGGCCTGAAGGCTGTGGATGACTTCAACATGGAAATTGGCGAGTCCGAGCTGGTCGGGCTCATCGGCCCCAACGGCGCGGGCAAGACGACGGTTTTCAACCTCATTACCGGCGTCTACAAACCCACCGAGGGTTCGTTCTACCTCTGCGGTGAGCGGATGAACGGCAAAAAAACGCATCAGATCGTCCATGCGGGCATTGCCCGCACGTTCCAGAACATCCGCCTGTTCAAAAAGATGACTGTCATCGAGAACGTCAAGACGGCCATGCAGGGCCACACGACCTACGGCATAGCGGACGCCATCTTCCGTACCAAAAAGTACTGGCAGCAGGAGGCGGAAATCACCGCACGCGCCAAGGAGCTGCTGGCTGTCGTGCACCTCTCCGGCAAGGAGGATCTGGAGGCCGACAATCTGCCTTACGGCGAGCAGCGCCGCCTGGAGATCGCCCGCGCCCTGGCCACCGATATGAAGCTGCTGCTGCTTGACGAGCCGGCTGCGGGCATGAATCCCACCGAGACCGAGGAACTGCTGGAAATCATCAACTACATCCGCAAGGAATTTAAAGTGTCCGTCCTGCTCATCGAGCATGATATGAGCCTTGTCATGAAGATCTGCGAGCGCATTCAGGTGCTGGATTTCGGCACAACGATTGCTTCCGGCACGCCGGAGCAGATTGCCAACGACCCGCATGTCATCGAGGCATATCTGGGCAAGGATGAACCGGGGGAGGCCGCCAATGCTTGAGATCAAAGACCTGTACGTCAACTACGGTGCCGTCCACGCGCTGAACGGCGTATCCATGACCGTGAAGGATGGCGAGATCGTCTCGCTGATTGGGGCGAACGGCGCTGGAAAAACAACGACTCTGCGCACGATAACCGGTCTGGAAAAGGCGGCAAGCGGCTCCATCACCTTCGACGGGCATGACCTGCGCAAGATCGAACCCAGCAAAATCATCACGCTGAAACTGGCCCATGTGCCGGAAGGGCGGCACATCTTCCCCCAGATGACGGTGGAAGAAAACCTCGAGATGGGGGCTTTTACCGACCAAGCCGACATGGCCAGAACGATGGCCGATGTCTACGAGCGTTTTCCCCGCTTAAAAGAGCGCAAGCGCCAGCTGGCTGGCACGCTCTCCGGCGGCGAGCAGCAGATGCTGGCCGTGGGCCGCGCCCTGATGGGAAAGCCGAAGATGATTTTGATGGATGAGCCGTCCATGGGTCTGTCCCCGCTGTTGGTAAAGGAAATTTTTGCCATCATCCGGGAGGTGAACAAGCAGGGCATTACGATTCTGCTGGTGGAGCAGAACGCCAAGATGGCGCTGGCCATCTCTGACCGTGCCTACGTGCTGGAAACCGGCACCATCACGCTTTCCGGCGATGCGCAGGAGCTGCTGAACGACGCTCGCGTCAAAAAAGCCTATTTGGGGCAGTAAGGAGGAAGTGCTATGTATCCGAACTATCCCTACTTTGCCGTGGCCATTACCCGCACCTGCGGGTCGGGCGGCGGCAGTTACATCGGCAAAAAGCTGGCGCAGGATTTTGATATTGATCTGTATGACCGCAAACTGCTGCGCCTGGCAGCCGAGGACAGCGGCATCAATGAAAAAATCTTTGCCGCTGCCGATGAAAACACCAAAAAAACGCTGCTATACCGTGTTTCGCGGCATATTTACGACGGCAGCGTCATCCCGCCGGAGAGCGGCAATTTCATCAGCGACCAGAACCTTTTCAACTATCAGGCCAAGGTCCTGCGGGAGCTGCTGAACGAGGAAAGCTACATCTGCGTGGGCCGCGCGGCGGATTTTGTGCTGAAAGACAAACCCAACGTGCTGACCGTCTACATCGACGCGCCCTATGAAGACCGCATTGAGCGGGAGATGAAGCGTCAGGGCATCGGACGCAGCCAGGCTATCCACTACATTGATAAGCTCGACCACTATCGGGAAAGTTACTATAAGTATCATACGGGCCGCCAGTGGAAGCGTGTGGAAAATTACGACCTCTGCCTGGACAGCGCCGCGGTTGGGCTGGATAACTGTGTGGAGGTCATCAAGAAAGTTATTGAACTGAAATTTGGGGCAAAGTGCCCGCGGTAAAAAGCAACAGGGGAGGAAAGACTTATGGAAGCACTGGCCTATTATGACGGAAAAATCGGCACACCGGAGGAACTGACAGTTCCCTTCAATGATCGTGTGCATTTCTTCGGTGACGGTGTATACGACGCCACTGTCGGCGCAAACGGCAAGGTCTACCTGCTGCAGGACCACCTTGACCGCTTTTACACCAGCGCCAGGGCATTTGATATCCACATCCCGATGCCGAAAGACGAGCTTGGCAGACTGCTGACCGACCTGCTGGCCAAAGTAGACGGTACAACGCATTTTGTTTACTGGCAGGTCACCCGCGGCGTCGAGACCCGCAACCACGTCTACGCCGAGGACCTGCCAGGCAAGCTGTGGGTGTCCATCCGCCAGAACCATTTGAACGACCCGGATGTGCCCATCAAGCTCAACACCGAGGAAGACACGCGCTTTTATCACTGCAACATCAAGACGCTGAACTTGCTGCCCAGCGTCGTGGCCGCCCAGCATGCAAAGCGCATCGGCGTGCAGGAGACGGTGTTCCACCGCGGTGACATCGTGACCGAGTGCGCCCACTCCAACGTGTCGATTCTGAAGGATGGCGTATTTTATTCGCATCCCAACGATGAATTTATCCTGCGCGGTATCGCCAAGACCCACATGATCCAAGCGTGCTACCGCCTGGGCATTACAGTCATGGAAAAATGCTTTACGCTGGATGACCTGCGCAGCGCCGATGAGATCATCGTGACGTCGTCCTCCAACTTCTGCCTACACGCCTGCGAGGTGGACGGCAAGCCCGCGGGCGGCAAAGACCCCGCCACGCTGAAAGCGATTCAGAGCGAGGTCCTGCGCGAATACTACGCCTACACCGGCAAAACAACCGTTGTAGACTAAAACGGGGGTGGGAAGGATGACCCGTGACGAACTGGAAAAGCGCAACGTAGGCGAAAATCTCGATGCTTTGATGAATCTTGACCCCCGCGGCTACGGTGTCTGCCGTATTTTGTACGCGGGCAGCCGCGCCTATACCGGTGAACCTCTGACGATGCACGCGGCGCAGGTGCTGTGCGATGCGGTAAAAGAGAACGATCTGGTGTACATTATTACCGGATTCGTCCTGCTGCCGCATAAAGTGCCAGAGATGGACGGCACGGTCAGTTCCATGCTGCTGGCCCGCGCGTTGGTGATGGCGTTCGGTGCAAAGCCGGTCATCGTATGCCCCGCCGACAGCGTCCAGGCCATTGAAAAGTGCGCCGCCGTCGTTGGTCTGCATATCTATGAAGACCTCGACATCGTGCAGACGCTGCCTTTAAGCATGGGGGTCGCTGCCTTTACCAAAACCCTGGCCGACGCCCCGGCCCAGGCTGCCGAGCTGGCTGCCCGCAAGCCCGCGGCAGTCGTCTCTGTCGAAGCCTGCGGCGCGAACGCCCTGGGGGTCTGTCACAATGCCGTCGGGCTGGACGTGACCGCCTTGCAGGCCCGCAGCGATGTGCTGTGGGAAAAGCTGCGCGCCGACGGTGTGCCGAATATTGCCATCGGTGACTTGGGCAATGAGATCGGCATGGGCACGATTGCCGACCACATCAAAAAATATGTGCCGTTCACCGACAGGGACGAGTGCCAATGCGGCTGCGGTGGGGGCATATTAAGCGCCACCAGAACTGACAACATTATCACGGCCACCTGCTCCGACTGGGGCTGCTACGGCTTGATTGCCGCGCTGGCGTATCTCAAAAAAGATATGGAGATCCTGCACCACGAGGACATGGAGTCCGAGGTCATGCGGGTGGCGGCACGCAACGGGTTTATTGATATGACGGGCTCACTGCTGCCGGGCATTGACGGATTCAGCACGCGCATGAACGTCAGCATCGTCAGTCTGATGCGCCAGTGCACGGCCTACGCGGTACGGTACTCCCACAAGTCGGATCACTGGTTCGGCCCTGTGTTGGCAAAGCACTTCTTTGACTGACTATTATAGAAGGAAGGGGGCAGCGGTCATGCTGCCGTTTACGGTACACCCGGTTGGGGACTGCGCCCTGCTGGCGGGATTCACCCAGCGCATTGCACCGGAGATCGGCGCGGCGGTGGCGGCACTGAACAGCCGCGTTTTGGCGGCCAAGCTGCCCGGCGTGACCGAGACAGTGCCCGCTTTTGCGTCGCTGCTGGTGGTGTATGATCCGCTTGTGACCGACTATGACACGCTGGCGGCAGCCCTGCAAGGGCTGCGTGACGCTGACGGCGCGGACACCGCGGCGGGGGAGGGGAGGCTGGTCACGATTCCCGTATGCTACGGCGGCAATTTCGGCCCCGACCTGCCCTTTGTGGCAAAGCACGCGGGGCTGACCGAAGCAGAAGTCATCGCGCTGCACACCGGGCGGGAATACCGTATTTATATGCTGGGGTTCCTGCCGGGGTTCCCGTACCTGGGCGGGCTGGACGAACGATTGTTTACCCCGCGGCTGAACACACCGCGCACGGCCATCCCGGCCGGGGCGGTGGGCATCGGCGGCGAACAGACCGGCATTTACCCCATTGCCAGCCCGGGCGGCTGGCAGCTCATCGGCCGCACGCCGCGCAAACTGTTGACCAGGAATCGGGCGCACTGCCCTACACGGCGGGGGACCGCATAAAATTTGAACCCATCACCGCGGCGGAATTTGCAGCCCTGGCGGCAAAGGAGGGCACGGTATGAGCATCACCATACTGGACCCCGGCCCGCTTACAACTGTGCAGGATGCGGGCCGCGTGGGCTATGCTGCCCAGGGCTACCGCAGCTGCGGCGCAGCGGATACGCCTACCGTCTGGGCAATGTGCTGGTCGGCAACGACCCGGGTGCAGCCGTGCTGGAATGCACCCTGCGCGGCGCAGCCATGCGGTTTGAAACGGACACCGTCTTTGCTCTGACGGGGGCCGAAAGCCCTGCTGCACTGGACAGTACGCCCGTACCCTATTACGCGCCGCTGCTTGCCAAAGCAGGCAGTGTGCTGCAGATGGGGGCGGCAAAAACAGGACTGCGCAGCTATCTGGCCGTGGGCGGCGGCATTGCCTCCCCGCCCGTGCTGGGCAGCCGTGCCACCGATGTAAAATGCGGCATCGGCGGCCTGGAGGGCCGCAAGCTGACCGTGGGCGATACCCTGCCTATAGGCTCATGTGATACCGCCGCGCTGTGGCAGGCCATCGCTGCCAAACGGCTGGACCGTCCCTTGCGGGACAAGACTGTGTGCGGCGGGCTGCACCCCATGCGCGTGCAGGGGACGCAGATGCTTCCGCTGCTGCGCGCTGTGCCCGGCCCGCAGGACGCCGCCTTTACCGTGCAGGGCCGGCAGGATTTTATCCACGGTATCTATACCCTGACGCCGGACTGTGACCGTATGGCCTGCAAGCTGGCGGGCACGCCGCTGCAAATGCGCCGCGGCGCGGATATTCTCTCCGACGGTATTGTGCCCGGGTCGGTGCAGGTCTCCGCCGACGGGCAGCCCATTGTCATGCTGGCCGACCACCAGACCACGGGCGGCTATGCCAAAATTGCCACGGTGATTTCTGCCGACTTGCCCGCGCTGGCGCAGCTCCGCCCCGGGCAGCGGGTATGCTTTACCTTTGTGACGCCGTCCCGGGCCGTGCAGGCTGCCCGGCAGCAGGCGGCCCTGTGGCAGCGGGTAAGAGATCGCTTGTAAAAGAAGGTGCACGTTATTCCGCATTTCCCCCGGCTGAGATTCGGGCGCTGATCCGCGCGGGCAAGCTGGATGCCCCGACCACAGGCTGCTGCGACGGCTACGCCCAGGGCAATCTGGTGGTCCTGCCAAAGGCGCTGGCGTGGGATTTCCTGCTGTTCTGCCAGCGCAACCCCAAGGCCTGCCCGCTGCTGGAAGTGGCCGATGCCGGGGAGCGCAGCTTCTCCCAATTTGCCCCGGGCAGCGATATTGCGCAGGACATCCCGCGCTACCGCATCTACCGAAACGGCGAATTGACCGAAGAAACCACCGATGTGGTGCGCTATTTTGAGGAACGGTCCGATTTGGTCAGCTTCCTCATCGGGTGTAGCTTCTCCTTTGAGTCGGCGCTGCTGGACGCGGACATCCCGGTGCGCCAGATCGAGGAAGGCGTCAATGTACCGATGTACAACACCAACATTCCCTGCACGCCCGCGGGGGTGTTCAGCGGAAATATGGTCGTCAGTATGCGTCCGATTCCCCACGCACAGGTGCCTGCGGCGGTGGCCATCACGGCGGGCATGCCCCGCGTGCACGGTGCGCCGGTGCAGATCGGCACGCCGGAGGCCATCGGCATCACCGATCTGGCCCACCCTGATTACGGCGATGCCGTGACGATTCGTCCGGGCGAAACGCCGGTTTTCTGGCCCTGCGGGGTCACGCCCCAGGCCGTGGTCATGCACTCGAAGCCGGAGTTCTGCATCACGCATGCGCCGGGGTATATGTTTGTGACCGACGTAAAAAACACACTGCTGAAATACTAAGGGGGATGTTGCAATGCCGTCCATTGATTTAAACTGCGACCTGGGCGAGAGCTTCGGCGCGTACACCATCGGCATGGATGCCGAAATTTTGCCCTATGTGACCAGCGCGAACATTGCCTGCGGGTTCCACGCGGGCGATCCGTCCGTAATGCAAAAGAGCGTTCTGCTGTGCAAAAAGTACGGCGTGCAGGTGGGTGCACACCCGGGACTGCCGGATTTGCAGGGCTTTGGCCGCCGCAGAATGGCAATTTCCCCCGCCGAAGCCGAGGCCGACGTGATGTACCAAATCGGTGCGCTGAAGGCATTCTGCGACGCGGCGGGCGTACCGCTGCACCACGTCAACCCCCACGGCGCGCTGTACAACATGGCCGCCAGGGATCCGGTGCTGGCGGCGGCCGTCTGCCGCGCTGTGCAGGCTGCAGCTCCCGGTGCTGTGCTGCTGGCTCTCTCCGGCAGCGAGATGGTCAAGGCTGCAAACGCCATCGGACTGCCCGTTGCCAGCGAGGTATTCGCAGACCGCGGCTACCAGGCCGACGGCAGCCTTGTGCCACGCGGCGCTCCCGGCGCAATGATCGAGGATGAGAATACCGCCATTGCGCGGGTCTTGCAGATGGCGGCGCAGGGTACCGTACAGGCCGACGACGGCAGCACCGTAACCCTGCAGGCCGATTCTGTCTGCGTCCACGGCGACGGTCCAAAAGCCCTCGCCTTCGTGCAAAAAATCTCCGCCGCCCTCCTTGCCGCAGGGACAACAGTTGCAGCATTTTGATTGTAGGCAGAAAGCAAGATGGGGAATGAACCTATCGGAAGAAGGTAAAGCAGCGCTAAGCGGCAGGAACTTTTTGTCAATAAAAATACCGTTGTATCGTGTGATACAACGGTTGAATAATTTGAATGCAGCCTTTATGTGTTTAGGCAGCGGATCCCGCACGGAGGACGAGCCGACACCATAGCACGAAGGCTGTTTTCATTCCGGCAAACGTCCGTACAGTTCCATTTCACTGTGCAGTTTTTTGGCCAGCCTCGTGTTAAAGACACCGGGTTCGGCACGCCAGCACCAGTTGCCGCCCAGAGTGGACGGCGTGTTCATGCGGGATTCATGCCCAAGGCCCAGCAGATCCTGTGCCTGCACGACAGCCAGATCGGCAGCACTGGACCAGATGCCGCGCATCATGCCCCAGTGATAGCCCTCTTTCTTCGTCAGATTCAGGTAACGCACGGCGCACGCCACGTCCTCAGGGGCGGCGGTTTCCATCCAGCCGTTCACAGGCTCGTTGTCATGGGTGCCTACATAGGCAATGCAGTTCTTGGGGTAGCTGTGGGGGCGGTAATCGCCGCCGTCACGGCTGTCAAAGGCAAACTCCAGCACTTTCATGCCGGGATAGCCGCATTGCTTCAGCAGGGCAGTGACATCTTCCGTCAGTAATCCCAAATCCTCGGCGATGATGCGCGGGCTGCCCAGCTTTTTCTTTATGGCAGCAAACAGCGCATAGCCGGGACCTTCGCGCCAGCGGCCGTTCCGGGCGGTTGCTTCCCCGTAGGGGATAGCATAATAGCCCGCAAATCCGCGGAAGTGGTCAATGCGAACCACATCATAGATGCTGCACATGTGTTTGATGCGCCGCACCCACCATGCGTAGCCGGTCTTGGCCATGGAGTCCCAGTCGAACAGCGGGTTGCCCCACAGCTGGCCTGTGGCGGAGAAGCCGTCCGGCGGGCAGCCTGCCACCTCGGTGGGCAGCAGGTTCTCGTCGAGCTGGAACTCCTGCGGGCAGCTCCACACATCGACGCTGTCCAGCGCCACATAGATGGGAAGGTCGCCGATGATGCGGATTTCCTGCCGGTTGGCGTAGTGCTTCAGCGCCTGCCACTGACTGTAGAACATAAACTGTACAGCCTGCCAGAACGCCACATCGTCGGCGTACTGCTGCCGGGCTGCTGCCAGGGCAGCGGGCTCACGGCGCCGCAGCGGTTCTTCCCATTCCAGCCAGCAGACTCCGTTGTGGGCGTCCTTCAGCGCCATGAACAGCGCGTAGTCGGGCAGCCAAAAGTCGTTTTCCTTCACAAAGCGGCGGTAGTCGGCACCGGGCTTTGCCAGCAGACGTTTGGCAGCACAGCGCAGCACTGCGTAGCGCTTTTCGTACATGACGCCGTAGTTGATGCAGTCGGGGGTGCATTCCCAGTCGATGGACGCATACTCCTCCGGCAGCAGCAGTCCCTGCTTTGCCAGATCGTCCAGATCGATAAAATACGGGTTGCCCGCAAAGGTCGAGAACGACTGATAGGGACTGTCGCCGTAGCTGGTGGGGCAGACAGGCAGAATCTGCCAGTATGCCTGCCCGGACTTGACTAAAAAGTCCACAAAGCTGCGCGCGGCTGCACCCATGGTACCAATACCGTAAGGCGAGGGCAGACTTGAAATGGGCATTAGAATGCCGCTTGCTCTCATCAGAGAACCCCTCTTTCTTTTGATAGTAAGCAGCCGGGATGTCTTTCGTTCACAGTTCGCGCACGCTTTCTCCTTCGGTCAGATCGAAGGAGACGATCTCGTGCACGGCATTGCCGGGTTTTTGGATGTTGTGGAGCAGGATCCGCGCCGAACGCTGCGCCAACTGCCCCATATTCTGCCGGATGGTCGTCAGCCGGGGCACACTGTACTGTCCCAGCGCAATGCCGTCAAAACCTGTGACGGAAATATCCTGCGGCACACACAGCCCGTGATCCCGCAGCGCACGAATTGCGCCGAGCGCCATCAGGTCGGACATGGCAAACACTGCCGTAATGTCGGGACTGTGCTTTAAGAGATACTCCATTGCCTCATACCCGCTGGAAAGCGAGAACCGCGCATACGCATACTGCTTTTCCATGTCAAACGGCAGACCAAGGCGCAGCATAGCACCCTGACAGCCGGCCAGACGGGCGAGACTTGGACGGGAAAGATTGGGCTTGCCGCCGATGATTCCGATGCGGCGGTGCCCCTTTTTGTACAGATATTCGATCATCGTGTCCGATGCAGCCATATCGTCTACGGATACACTGGACAAATTGCGGATGCGCAGGGATGCCGCGCTGTTTGTCAGCAGCAGGCAGGGGATACCCAGTGCCTCCAACTCCGGCGTGAAGTATTCCGGATTTGAGCCGAGAAACAATATACCATGGGGTTTGCGCTCTGTGCAGATGCGCCGGGCCTGCGCAACCTCGTTGGCTTCCTCGTCAATATAGTAGACCGTCGCAACGTAGCCGCTTTCCTCAATGATCTGCTGCAGCGGTTCCAAAATGCCGGCAAACAGCATATTCTGGGTGCCTTTCACAATCAGTGCGATCCCATCGTTGGCCTGCTGCTTCAGATGCTTGGCGTTGGCGTTCGGTTCATAATTGTGGCGGTTTACGATTTCCAATATTTTTTGACGGGTTTCTGCACTGACGCCGGGGGCGTTATTTAAGGCTCGTGAGACGGTCCCGACCGCATAGCCAGACTCCCGCGCGATGTCTTTGATGGTCATTTGCCAATCCTCTTTCTTGAAGAAGTGTCAAATTTACCCCTTGACAGCACCGGCGACCACGCCATCGATAATATATTTCTGGCAGATCAGGTACAGCACGATAACAGGCAACACCGTAATCATGATGCAGGCCATCATGGGTGCCATCTCCACCTTGCCGTAGCTGCCGCGGAAATACTGGATAGCCATAGGAATCGTGCGGTAGGTCTTGATGTCCAGCACCAGCGTGGGCAGCAGATAGTCGTTCCAGACCCACATGGTTTCCAAAATGGCGGTAGAGATCATCGTCGGCTTCAAAATCGGGCAGACGACCTTGAAGAAAATCTGGATGGGATTGCAGCCGTCGATCATAGCGGCTTCTTCAATAGCAATCGGCATGGATTTTACAAAGCCGGTGAACATGAACACCGCAAGTCCCGCGCCGAAGCCCAGATAGATGATGCAGATGTTGTAGGGGTTATTCAGCTTTAAGGTATCAGCAGTTTTTGCCAGTGTGAACATGACCATCTGGAAGGGGACAATCATGCTGAATACGCACAGATAGTACATACCTTTGGACAAGGTGTTCTGCACACGGGTGATATACCATGCGCACATGGAGCAGCACAGCAAAATCAGTGCCACAGACGAAACCGTGATAACAAAACTATACCAGAAAGAGGACAAAAAGTCCATTTCCTGAATGCCATAAATGTAGTTTTTCAGGCCGACGAAGGTCTCGGCGTTCGGCAGCTCAAAGGCGTGGCTCGTCGTGATGGCGCGCTCGGTCTTGAGGGAGTTCATCAAAATCATGAACACCGGGTACAGCCAGGCGATGCACAGGATCGTGAACAGAACGGACAGTACCGCGTTGATGCGGCGGTCTTTTTTAGTAGCACCCATTATGCCTGCACCTCCTTAGAACGGGTAAAATGCAGCTGGAGCAGCGAAATAACGACCACAAACAGGAAGAAAACGACGGCCTTGGCCTGACCGATGCCCTTCCACTGGGGTCCGGAGCGTGCGTAGAACGTGTCGTAGATGTTGTAGGCCAGCATCATGGACTGCTTTGCAGGCTCACCGGCTGTCAGCGAGAGGTTCTGGTCGAACAGCTTGAAGGAGTTCGTCAGCGTCAGGAAGGTGCAGATCGTCACGCTGGGCATGACCATCGGGATTTTGATTTTGAACAAAATCTGGCTGCTTGTTGCACCGTCAATGCGTGCGGCCTCCACCAGATCCACTGGCACATTCTGCAAACCGGCAATATAGATGATCATCATGTAGCCGATCTGCTGCCAGCACATCAGGATGATCAAACCCCAGAAGCCGTAGGTGGCATTCAGCGCAAGCAGCGACTTACCCCAGGAGGACAGCAGGCCGTTGAGCAGGATCTGCCAGATATAGCCCAGCACGATGCCGCCGATCAGGTTCGGCAGGAAGAAGATGGTGCGGAAAGCGTTGGTGCCGTGCATACCGCGGGTGAGAAGCAGCGCGATGGCAAAAGCCAGCACGTTGATCAGCAGGGTGGACACGACGGTGAACGCCGCTGTGAACCAGAACGCATGGGTGAAGGTGTTATCCGACCAAATCATTGCGTAGTTGCTTAAGCCCACAAACTGCACATTTTTGACGGTGGTGAACTTGCAGAACGACAGCCCTGCACCCCAGATAAACGGCCAGACAAAGCCAATAATAAAGGCGATGAGGGTCGGCAGTACGAAAACAGGCCAATAACGTCGAATGGCTTTTTCCATAAGTATGCTCCCTTTGTTGTAATTTTTGTTTTCTGCAAAAGAAGCGGGGCGGGGGAAACCGCCCGCCCCGCTAACCGGTAATACTAGGTAAGGAGAAAAAGCTTTCAGTGTAGAGAAAACAATCTTATGTTATGCAGCAGCGTTCAGAGCGGCCTCAGATGCCCAGCCATCGACGAAAGCGGTGACGACATCATCCCAGCTGCCGGTACCGGCGGCGTAAGCGGTCAGAGCAGAACCAACACCGTTCTTCCAGTTCTCGGAAGGCATGGTGGAGAAGTTCCAAGCCACAGGGGTCTTGCCGGCGGCGGTCATTTCCTTATCGGCCTTGACGAAGACGTTGGGAGACTCAGCAGCATTCTTGAAGGGGATAACGAAGCCCATGTCGTTAGCCATGGCCTTGGTGCCCTCGTCAGAGGAAACACACCAGTAGATGAAGTCGAGCGTTGCGTTGATGTCGTCCTCGCTGGCTTCCTTGTTGACGCACCAGTAGTTCTCAGTGCCGGTGCACAGGCCCTGGTTGGCTTCATCGCCGACGCCAATGTAGATGGGCAGCATGGTCAGATCGTCATCGGTGAAGGGCTTGCCGTCGCCGACGAGGTTGGTGTACTCCCAAGAACCATTCTGGAAGAAGACAGCCTCTTCGTTCAGGAACTCGTTGCGGCTGTCGTCGCCGGTCTTGCCAGCCAGTTCAGTAGGATCGCAGGTGGAGTTGTTGATGTACAGGTCGAAGATATTCTTGTAGTTGTCGAGATAGGTGCCCTTGATGGCGTCGGTGTTGTCGATGCCGTCCTCCTGATACTCGAAGTAGATGGGCAGGTTGGCCAGATGGGTCTTGTAGCGCCAGTCAGAGGAGCCGTCCATACCAGCGGAGCTGAAGGCAGAGAAGCCCAGCTCATCCTTGCGGGCGGTGATGTCCTCGGCCACCTTCTTCAGGTCGTCGAAGCTCTTGATGTCGTCAACGGTGTAGCCGGCCTTTTCCAGCAGGGCCTTATTGGTGATCAGGCCGTAGCTCTCGATAACGTAGCCGATGCCCAGCATCTGGTCGCCGTCTTTCAGGGCATAGGAGTCGCTGGTCAAATCGCCTGCGATCTTGGTCCCGCTCAGGTCGTAGCAATAGTCCTTCCAGTTGGCCAGGCCGACAGGGCCGTTGACCTGGAACAGGGTGGGCGCATCGCTCTTGGCCATCTCGCTCATCAGGGTGGTCTCATACTGGCCGGAGGCGGCGGTCACGACGGTGACGGGAACACCGGTCTCCTCGGTGTACTTCTTGGCCAGATTCTGCCAGGCTTCGTCCTGCTCGGGCTTGAAGTTCAGGTAGTAGACCTTGCCGGCTGCATCAGTGGTCGCCTCGGTAGAAGCGGCAGTGG
>ERZ791623.751-NODE-751-length-16467-cov-6.124360_pt1 | contig 16467 bp, 15 predicted proteins | sample MGYA00510268_ERZ791623 | MGnify/ENA primary metagenome ERZ791623 (study PRJEB30046, sample SAMN00715216) | human gut metagenome | study: EMG produced TPA metagenomics assembly of the A metagenome-wide association study of gut microbiota in type 2...
GCATAATTCCAGAGAGGCTGTTGAGAAGGTGGAGCATTCCGCCAAATCGCGATTTATCGGCCTGCGCGACGAAAGCAGCAAATTTGTATTGAAGGCTTAACGGAGGAAGGGGAACTGTCATCGTCTCTAAGTCGTCTTTTGTAATTGCTTCTCTAGTTGCACCAGCCATTCTTGAATGTTCAAGAAGAAAACGCTGATATGAATCACTTGTAAAAATAGAATTTAAGACACGCGGCAACATTCTATTTGGATCACAACGCACAATAGAAACATGTTGATTGACACGGCCTCCTGCCAAATAATCAGGAAGAAGACAGGAACGGGCAACTGATGCACCAGTGATATTCAAAAGAACGTCTCCCTTGTGCAAGGTAACATTATCCAGCTTTTTTGCTTGAATTTCATCGATATAAGCTAAATCTTTTGATTCAAAATAGCCATTATGAACATTCATGCTTCTAATCAATGGAATACCTGATGTTTTATAAGCAGCTTTACCGCCACGAGGCGTAGCGCCAGAGCCGAGTTTAGTGCAAAGAGAAGCTAATGTGATGCGCGCCCATCTGTTCTCTTCGACTGGGTCTCCGAACATTTCGATAAACCGGGATTTGACAAGAGAATCAAGTTTGTCAAGCTGCGTTTTTGCAATAACAACCTGCTTATCCACCAACGCAAGTTTTTCCACAGCCTCCAATTGACGCTTCAATGGTGGTAAATTGATTTCATATGCAGCGACCTCTTTCTTTGAAAGTTCTTTAAAAGTAGCCCCACGTCCCAATACTTGCAATTCTGATGATCGGTTCTTTAGATATCTATACAAATATTCATTGTTTACCGCATCAGAACAGACAAGGTTTTTGAATCCTTGATTACAACACATTGGTTCACCGGCGATAGCTACTTTGCCGATTGGCGCACGTGTCGTAAGTAGAACTGTTCCTTCTGGGAACATACGTAGCCTCGCACTTGCGAATCCTGCTTCTGTCAGATGCTTCGCAGTGTTATAGATAACATGACTGTCATCATTCAGCTCAGATGGGGTTATCCACTTGATATCTCCGCCCCAATAATCTTTAACTGTAGTTTTAGGAGTTGCACCTGACACGATAGAGCAGATATCACTCAGCTTCACTTTCTGCCCAACAAATTGGGGTTTGCTCGATGTCATGAGATGAATTTGCGGTGGGAGCGCTTGACATTATCCTGATCAACCTGCGCATAGCAGAGCGTGGTGTCGATTTTGCTATGTCCGAGCAGTACTTGCACTTGTTCGATCGGCATGCCTTTGTCTATGGCCTTCGTAGCCAAGGTACGTCGGAACTTGTGCGGATGCACGTGTTTGACGCCCGAATCGTCGCCGAGTTTGCGGAGTCTGGCTTCAACTCCGCTGATTTCCAACCTTTTGAAAGGGCGATGCAGGGAAACGAACAAGGCGGGCTCGTCATCCATTCGCTGTTCAAGGTATACGAGCAGATGAGTTTTCGCACGGGCATCGAAGTAGACTCGTCGTTCCTTGTCTCCTTTGCCGTGGACCACACATTCGCGTGCATCGAAGTCGATATCACGACGATTCAGCTGCACCAGCTCGCCTACCCTGATGCCCGTAGATGTCAATAAATCAATCATTGCAAGGTCACGCGTCTCCTTGCAGGAGTCACGGAGTTGTTCAAGCGATTCGTCCGAATACACGGGTTTCAGCGTTCTCGAAGTCCTGATTTTCTTGATTCTACGTACAGGGCTTTTGTAAATGTAGTCTTCCTCTTCAAGCCAGGAGAAGCAACTGGAGATGACGCGGCGGATGTTGTCGATTGTTGTCTTGCCTACGCGGCCATCACGCGAATATCGTGTGAGATAGTCGCGAATATCGTCGGTGGTGATGTCGTGAGCCGGCTTGGAGATTTCCGTAGCAAAACGGGACAATGTGGTCGCATAGTAACGCAACGACCGTTCTGAACAACCTTCGAGCTTCTTCGCGGCAAGAAACAAGTCTATGCATTCGGTCATTGTTTCGGGACCGCGTGGATTCCCACCTTTCTCAGTTAGACAGGCCACAAGCACCGTATGAAGTTCCGAAGCCTGCTCATCATTCAGCATAGGGGCCATAAGACGGTCAATTCGTTCGATTGTCTGTTGCATGAGAAAAGGCACCTCCTTGTTGGTTTCCCTACAAAAAAGGTGCCGTAAGCCATCGAGAACCTTGCAATATCAGGGTTTAACGAACTCTAATCTCCGAAATACTCCTGAGCGAGGCTATCATAGAGCATTTGCAGTTTTTCGATCTGTTGCTGGGCGACAAATCGCGATTTATCGGCCTGCGCGACGAAATTCAAATACTCCTTTTGCCGCGAGATAGGCGGTACGGGCAATTTCAATTTCTTAATCATTCCAAGGTTTAGAACATTCATTGTTTGTCCATGTGCTTTGCCAAGCAGCGAACTGCGAACGGACTCCAGAGAAAACGCAATAGCGAAATACTCTGGAAAAATCTTTCTTTTATCAAAAGTAATTTTGACAAGTCGCGGATTGATGATTCCAGGCTGACAGTCCTCTGAAAGAATCAGAACTTTTCCCACCGTGCCCACTAGGCTAATTAAGACATCGCCCGGCATTACTTTACAACTATTAAGCTGCTCATATTTCTCTTTATCAATGTAATAGTTCCCCAAAAATTGATCGCCAGAGATGACTTGCTCTTGTCCATAGACCTTATATCCAGATTCAGCATAGACTTCTTTTTTCAAAGCCGAACCAAATGGGCCTGCTTTCATTGAGTTTTTAATTGGCGCGGCAAGTTCTTCTACCGAAGAAACAGACATTCTTAATGGGTTTCGTATTGGATCTCCGAACATTTCGACAAACCGGGATTTGACAAGAGAATCAAGTTTGTCAAGCTGCGTTTTTGCAATAACAACCTGCTTATCCACCAACGCAAGTTTTTCCACAGCCTCCAATTGACGCTTCAATGGTGGTAAATTGATTTCATATGCAGCGACCTCTTTCTTTGAAAGTTCTTTAAAAGTAGCCCCACGTCCCAATACTTGCAATTCTGATGATCGGTTCTTTAGATATCTATACAAATATTCATTGTTTACCGCATCAGAACAGACAAGGTTTTTGAATCCTTGATTACAACACATTGGTTCACCGGCGATAGCTACTTTGCCGATTGGCGCACGTGTCGTAAGTAGAACTGTTCCTTCTGGGAACATACGTAGCCTCGCACTTGCGAATCCTGCTTCTGTCAGATGCTTCGCAGTGTTATAGATAACATGACTGTCATCATTCAGCTCAGATGGGGTTATCCACTTGATATCTCCGCCCCAATAATCTTTAACTGTAGTTTTAGGAGTTGCACCTGACACGATAGAGCAGATATCACTCAGCTTCACTTTCTGCCCAACAAATTGGGGTTTGTCAGTCATTCTGGGCACCTCCGAGCATTTTGTGCAGTTCCGCGAGGCTTTCCGCCATCTGCCTGTTCAAATCATCAAGATCGGCGAGGATTTCCTCAGTCGGTGGATATTCAATACGTTCGTACTTTGTTTCCGCGTACTTATTGAAGCTGAAATCGTAATCGTTTTCCGCGATCTCACTCTTCGGCACCAGAAAGCTCTTATCAGTACGGGCGCGCTGTTCTTCCGCGTCGAGGTTTCCCCATCGCTCGAGAATGTCGGGAATGTCGTTGTGCTTCTCGTCCGGGTCACGCTTGTCGTCGAGCGTGTATCCGTCACCCTCCATGTTGTAGAGCCAAACCTTGTCCGTGCCGCCCGCGTCCGTCTTTGTGAACACGAGAATAGCGGTGCTTACGCCCGAATACGGCTTGAATACTCCTGACGGCATGTAGATAATCGCTTCAAGCCTCTGGTTATCCACCAGTTCGGCGCGCAACTGCCGGTAGGCCTTCGAGTTGGAACGGAACAGCACGCCGTTCGGCACGATGCACACGCAACGGCCACCAAGCTTGAGCATGCGCAGGAACAATGCGACGAACAGCAGCTCCGTCTGCTTGGTTTCCACAACTGCCTTCAACGAGTCGTCTATGTCCTCAACATCCACGCTGCCAGTGAACGGCGGATTGGCAAGAATCAAATCAAACTTGTCGCGGATGGTGTTCAGACGGGACAAGCTGTCCTGGTTGCGGATGTCAGGATGATCGATGGAATGCAACAGCAGGTTCATCGCGGAAATGCGCACCATGGTCTGGTCCGTGTCGAAGCCAGTGAACTGTTCGCCGGAGAATGTCTTCCACTGTTCCTCGGTCATCTCCTGGTCATGGTTCTTTCTGATGGATTCCGCTGCGGAAATGAGAAATCCCGCCGTGCCGCACGCCGGATCGCAGATAAGCTGGCCGGGTTTCGGACCGGCAAGCGCCACCATCATGTTCCTGATGTGCTGTGGTGTGCGGAACTGGCCGTTCGTGCCCGCGGTGTTGAGCTTGCTCAGCATGTATTCGTACAGATCGCCAAGATCGTCAGCGTCCTGCACGTAGTTCGACAGCAGATCGTCGATGCCGGAAACGGCCTTTTCAAGCGTCTTGGGCTTGTTGAAACCGAAGGCAGCGTCCTCCATGCTTTCCGCAAAGGCGTTATCCGAATGCATGGTTTTGATGAACGGGAACGCCTTCTGGCTGACCACGTCAAACATCTGCTCCGCAGGAAGATCCTTGAACCGGCTCCAACGGATTGCCTGTCCTTCCTCCGTTTGCGGGAACACATGCTTAGCAGTCATCCCCAGCATTTCCATGTTCTCGGCTTCGAGCTCCTTGTCATCCAAGGATTTCATGAACATGAGGTACGTCAGCTGCATGATGACCTCGATGGGGTTGGTGACACCACCCTCCCACATGCGCTGCCAGATATCGTCAACCTTGTTCTTCGTCGCTCCGGTAATCATTTACTATCGTCCTTGCTCGTTTCCTACGTTACGTAGTCTACCGGCATTATCGTTTGGCCATCGCATCCAGCCATCCGAAATTATGTACATTCAACTCTCAACTAGCTCTCTCAGAGTTTCCCGGAATATGTGTTCTGCAAATCACGGATATGTTCGTGCCGAACTGCCTTATCCGTAATATTCAGGCTTTCCAACCTGTCCGCCACTGCGTTTACGTCAGGCCCCATGCATTGCGGATGGTCAAGCACCGTAGATCTCAGATCATTCGTATGCACCACGAACTCACGATCGGAATGAGTTTCACTTTGAACTTGTTACGATTCGCAAAGCATACAATCGAAATGAAAACCGAATCTTCCAATCCCAATAATTCCTTCAAGCATTGAATGTGCCCGTAATTCTGCCGCAAAGGCGAATGGATTTTTTGTTCTTGCCAAGGTACATGAACCATTCAGAATATTTGGAATCGCCGTAAATCGTGCCGGTATAGTTCTTCGTCTCCACTACGTAAATGCCATACACTGAGACAACCACATGGTCAATCTGATGCAGTCCCGTCGAATCCTTGAGCACCAAATCATCCAGCAAACGTACTCTGATTGCGGCAGTTTCCTCAGTTCCTCACTGGCCCAATGCTTGCCAGCCTTGCCAGTAATTTGATTGCCCCAAATCGTTACGATTGTCGCAAGAATCAGAATCGGCAGAACAATAGCGACATACCAAATAGTCAAAGTCGACTGAGCAAAAGCAACGGTGGCAAAACGCATCACTGCGACCCTTCTTCCTTGAACAACCCTCACTTACAGCATACCCCCTATTTCGCTCACATCCGAATAGAATGATGGAAAATCGCAAGACGTGCGCAAATCCAATCGAAAAGCAGGAGGTTCTCGATACGTTTGCTGACGAATCAGCCGCATCAACCAAAACGCAACAATGCAGATACAACGGCACGAATGCGAAACATTCGTGCCACAGCCGAATCACGGGAATGCCCTTTACCTGCCCGACTTCGACGCGTGCGACAATGTCGCAATGCGAAACATGAAAGTGGCGGTCGGGCAGTTCACCGTAACGGAAAAGCCGGGGCACAACATCAGCATCATCAGCGGGTTCGCCAGCGAAGCGGCACGCAACCATGCACGGATACTGTTGCTGCCGGAAGGTCTGATCGCCCGAAGTGACGACGACCCACGCTACACGGCCGACCACGCGCAAACCATAGACGGCCCGTTCGTCACCGCGCTGCGCGGTATCAGCGAAGCCAACAATCTCGCCGTCATGGGTACGGTCCATCTTTACGAAGACACCGCCGACCTGCCATATAACTGTTTCCTCGTCATCGACCATGGCCGGATTCTTCTCGAATACCGCAAAATTCATCTGTATGATGCGTTCGGCGAGCGCGAATCCGATTCAATCGCGCCAGGGCACGAGATTCCGCTGCTCGTGGAGATCGATGGTTGGAAGTTCGGTGTGATGACCTGTTACGATATCCGTTTCCCGGAGCTGGCTCGCCGTCACGCGGTGGCCGGCGCCGATGCATTGGTTGTAAGTGCGGCTTGGGCGCGGGGCGAGGGCAAGGTGGATCATTGGACGACCTTATGCAAGGCGCGTGCGTTGGAGAACACCTGCTATCTTATGGCGTGCAGTGAGCATAGCGGGCATGATATCGGCCATAGTATGGTAGTTGATCCGGCCGCGCGAATTCTTGCGCAGTCCGGCGAACGCGACGAACTGATTTACGCCGACTTGAATCGGGATCGGCTGGAGGACGTGCGCCGAATACTTCCCGTGCTCAAGAATCGTCGTATCACGTTGTAATCGCCTGCGCGCACATCAGGACGCGCAGGCGCTGTCGTTATTACTGTCCGGATGAGAAACGTGCGAGGACTCCGGACTTGGCCAAGGCACGGTATAGTCCCCATGATCCGAAGCCGGCGAATACGATCGCGCTCAGCAGCTCGCATGCCGTGCCGATAAGGCCGCGCGGGCTGAAGAACGAAAACGCCTGGTAGTAGAAGAACAACAGGTAGAAGTTGTATACGATGCCGATCGCCACGGATGACAGCAATGTGACGCCAAGCGTCCAACGGCGGTAGCGGAACAGTGCGAACACCGTTTCGGCGGCGAGCGCCTGCACGAGCGCGATCACCACCAGACTCACACTGTATTTCGTGCCGAGCACCACTTCCACGAACGAGGCGACTAACAGCACGTAGGCCGACGCGCCCGGTTTGCGTACGATCAGCAAGCCCAGTGTGGCGGGGAAACAGAACAATGCGTGCAGCAGTGCCGCGGAGCCTGGAAGTATCAGAGTCAGTAAAGGAAACAAGCCATAGGACATGCCATCGAACACCCAGAACATCACGCCGGACATTACGCCGACGGCCGCTCCGACGGCGATGTCGACGACACGCCATTTCAGGGATCTGCGTGTTTCCTCCGTTGTTTGCGGAGCATGCTTCAGCATCGGGATGCGTGGTTTTTGGGTAATCGTTTCAGAGGATGGCTCTGCCATGATGAATCCTTGCCTTGGTTGACGCCGCGCACCGTGAGTTGGAGATCGCGGCGGTCGCCGTGGGCCGTTCCTCGACCTGCGCGGCCCGGGCAGGAACGACGCGCGCCATTATACGGCCTATTGTTGCCGAAAATGTTCCATGCTCCGAGTTCCGGCCGTTTTCGCTCCTCAACGCATAGGAAATTCGCCGCTCGCTGGCATGCATGATGCCATGTGGGAAAGCCAAGAAGCCGCACATCCAGTCCAAAATGCGTGGCTTCTTGCTTGAGCAAGCACTGTTTCAGTGGGGAATGACTTCAGCAACGTCCTTCGTACAGGAAGTAAGACATGGGCTCGTCATCCGCCAACAGGCTTGTCGTGCCGACCGTCAACCCGCTGGACGAGCTGTCTGTCGGATTCGGCCGCGAGGAACCATCGTTCCGGTCATCACGTTCGGCTTTGCGGATTAGTCCGCGATGGTCGTAGAAGCCGACATCGCATGTGCTGTCGGTGAACAGGAAGTATTCGCGCAGGCCGGCGTCATGGAATACGCCAAGCATATGGTTGAACAGTCTGCGCCCCACTCCCATGCCTCGTGCGGCCGGGGAAACGACGAACAGCACCACTTCGGCCTCGTATTCCTTGCCCGCGTCATGTTTCAACGCCTCGTCGGCCTGCAGAATGGCCAGCTGCGCAAGCAGACCGTGACGTCCCTCGTGGCTTGCCAGCAACGGCAACGTGAGGCAATGTCGGCGCAGCATATGGCGTGTCCGCTGCCGACCGGTGATATCCGAACGCAGCGATCCGAGAATCACGCCGAGCACTTGCCCATTAAGTTCGGCCACGTATGCTTTGGTGGTGCGGGCCAGGCAATCCTGCATGTCGATTGCGGCAAATCGATGCATGTTGCGCAGACGGGTCGCCTTGCGTAGTTCGGCGCGATGCTTGTCTGGGCCTGACGTCTGTCCGACCTCGTCATGCGTGTTGTGTGAATCGTTGCCATCGTCGTACCATGCGAGCCGTATCAGCTCTTCCAAAGCGGGAAAATCGGTGCGACGCAACGGACGGATGGTAGGTGTTTCACAAGTCATGCAACCATCCTATACCTCGCCCCTATCGAAGATGCGCTCAGGGCAAATGCGAAAGAATCGTTCGCATTCGGGCACGGTACGGCACTCTGCGGGAACGATTTCATTACGCTGATACACGGTATGAAGTGATGTAGGACGATGACGACACGAGGCTTGCGATGAAGATGATGCTGCGACGGCTGGCGATTGTGGTGTGCGTTACGCTGGCGTTGCTGTCGGCGGCCTACGCGTTCGCCGTGTTGAGGACGCATTCGGGCACGGGATTTTGGAAGGTCTGGCTGGTTCTCGCCGTTGTTTTCGCATTGCTGGCGATTGGCATCGCATGTCACTGGTGGGCGGCGCTTCCCCGGATCATCAGGGGCGCCATCATCGCTGTGGTGGCCATCGGCATTGTCGCGTTTTGCACAATAGAGGGTTGCATCATCGGCAATATGAACGCTCAGGGCGAGCCGGATCTTGATTATGTGATTGTGCTGGGCGCGCAGGTGCGCGAGTCAGGCCCCAGCAAAGCGTTGCGCTATCGGCTGGACAGAACCATCGATTATCTGGAGGAGAATCCGGATACCATCTGCATCGTTTCCGGCGGTCAGGGCCATAACGAGCCGTTCGCCGAAGCGCAGGGCATGGCCGATTATCTGCAGAAGCATGGGATTGCGGAAAACCGCATCATCCAGGAGTCCAAGTCGGAATCCACTATGGAGAACATCGTCAACAGCAAGAAGCTCATGCGGCAGGAGAACGCTTCGGTCGGTATCGTCACCAATGATTTCCACATGTTCCGTGCCTTGCAGATCGCACATGCCAATGGTCTGAAGCAGGCGCAGGGCATCGCGGCAAGTTCCCCGAAGGACATGCTGGTCAACAATATGGTCCGTGAGTTCTTCGCCGAAATCAAATTCCTGTTCTCATAGCCGCCAATCAGCGTTTCAGTGCCCGTCGTCACTACGCAAGATGCGTGCCGCGCGGCAGCCATTCCTTTTTCGGCAGGGTTGCGAATGTGGGCCATTGTTCCGCAGCGGCACCGGCCGCGTCCAGCCGACGTTGGAAGCCGGGCCATTTCGGGTCGGCTTCCAACAGTCGTCCGAGCAGTATGGCGGTGGCGTGAGCGTCGCTTAACGCGCTATGCGCATCCTCGTTGGCAATGCCGAAATACTCGCAGCAGTCGGCGAGCTTGCCCCGTCCGATCAGGGAACGCGACAGTTTCATCGTGCACAGCATGGTGCTTTGATCGACCGGAATGGAAGCTCCCATACGCGAGTATTCCGCAAGTAGGAACCGTGAATCGAACGACACGTTGTGTGCCACGAACACGCGTCCGGCGAGCAGGTCGCGCAGCTCATGCGCGATACCTTCGAAATCGGGAGCATGCAGCAGTTCGCGTGCGGTAATGTGATGCACCCATGAGGCGCCGACACTGCGATCGACATGAATCAGCGTCTCATGCTCGTCTTCGAGCGTACCGTCCGGAGCCACATGCACCAGGCCGATTTCGATGGCCCGGTCGCCTTTTGCGGGACTTAAACCCGTGGTTTCGAAGTCGACTACCGCATATCCTTGAGAATTCATCACACCTGCCAGTATATAGGTCCGGTTAAGGTCCGGTTAGCTATCTCTGCTGCTCGTCAGACGTTCGCCGAAGCGGCCTGCGCTATGGTTCGGATATCGTCTGGAGTCGTTCGGCAGCATCCTCCAATGAGTCGGGCTCCCGCGTCGATCCATTGCGGTACCAGATGGGCGAAGGCCGGTTCGGAACCAGTGGGATTAGGCGACCAGGTTTTGGTTTTCGGATCGTAGATGTCACCGTTGTTCGGATACACGATGATCGGCTTGTCCGTAACCTGTCGGATGGCCCGAATTGCTGGAAGCACACGGTCCATCGGCCAAACCGGACACGGACACCAATACCAGATAAACCGTGGAAGCGGCCACGACGCTGGACAGCAATGCCAGCAGACCGCCGATCATGCTCAGGCGAAGCGCGGTCATCGGCACTCCCCTGCTATTGGTTTTGGCGATGTTGTGTGGGATCATGTCTTCGTTCGCCAAGGACCACAGCATGCGTGTGGAGGCGTACAACCCGGAGTTCGCAGCCGAAAGAATCGGTGAGCACAACGAAGTTCATCACGTCGCCGGCGAAAGGCAGACCAATGGAGTTGAACACCAGCACGAAGGGGCTTTCGTCCACACCGGCGTCCTGCCAAGGAATCAGCGAAGCCATGACCACGATGGAACCGATGAAGAAGATGACGAGACGGAACAGGGTGGTGTGGCTCGCCTTCGGGATGGCTTTGTCAGGATCTTTGGTCTCGCCGGCCGTTACGCCGATCAGCTCGGTGCCGGAGAAGGCGGTGTTCACCGTCAGCATGGTGGTGAACACCGGCATCCACCCGTTGGGGAACAATCCGTCCTTCACGAAGTTCTCGAATAGCGGCGCATGGTCATACCCTTGAATCGGCAGCACGCCGAACACCGCGCAACCGCCTATGAGGATGAACAGCACGATGGCCGCCACTTTGATGAAAGAGAACCAGAATTCGGTTTCCGCGAAGAAGCGCACGGAAAGCGCGTTCGAGGTGAAGATCACCACGATGAACAGGGCACTCCAAATCCATACCGGCGTGCCGGGGAACCATTTGCGCAGATAAGTCCGGCAGCGGTGAATTCGGACCCCAATGCGACCGTCCAGGTCAGCCAATACAGGATCGCGACGGTGAAGCCTGTTCCAGGACCGATGAATTTGGTCGCATACACATGGAATAAGCCGGTTTCCGGCATGGCGACGGAAAGCTCGCCGAGGCTGAGCATGACCAGATACACAATCACCGCGCCGATAGCGTAGGCGATGACCGTGCCCAATGGGCCCGCCTGGTTGTGATGGTGTAGCCGGAGCTGAGGAACAGTCCCGTACCTATCACGCCTCCCAGTGAAATCATGCGGAGGTGGCGTACCTCCATCTTGCGTTTCAAATCGGTATGCGTGGTCTTCGCAGGGTTCTCCCGCGTAGCGTCCTTCATTTGATTCTCCCCTCTATCGTCGGCGGAACATGTCGCCGACGCCTGATTCATAATATTGGTTGCATCATTGAGGAGAGTCGAACCTCCAGTATTTGAGAGAAAAACGAAGAAGGCTGGAATCATCAAAGGATTCCAGCCTTCTTTACGCGTTTGTCAGCGCTTTAGCCTATCGGCGGCAGCGATTCACTCGGCGTCCTTGTCGGCGGCGAGCTCGTCGGCCACAGCGGCGGCTGCGGAAGCGGCTTCAACGCTCTCGGACTCTTCGTCTTCAGCGGCTTCGCCGAGGAAGGCGCTCAGGTCCAGGGTCTCGCCCTCGGACTTGAAGGTCACGGCGCGCATGCCGGAGAGCAGGCCCTTGGAGCGGCCGACTTCCTGCACGGCGGAACCGATCTGGCCGTTGCGGATGATGGCCTGGATGAAGGCGTTCGGGTCCATGCCGTACTGCTGGGCGATGGAGGCGAGGAAGTTGAAGACCTCACCCTGGGAGACCTTGACGTCCATGGTCTCGGCGAGCACGTCGAGCACCATCTGGTCGCGCAGTTCCTTCTCCACGGTTTCTTCGGCTTCGGCCTTCTGCTCCTTGGTGGCCTTGGACGGATCCGCGGTCACGTTCTTGAGCTGCTGCTCGACCATTTCGGCCTTGACGCCCTTCGGCACCGGAATCTCGAGGCCATCCTCGAGCTTGGCGATGAACGCGTCACGAGCGGCGGTGGCCTGACGGCCTTCGGCGTCCTGAGCGGCGACCTTCTTCAGGTCTTCCTTCAGCTCTTCGAGGGTGTCGAACTCGGAGGCTTCGGAAGCGAAGTCGTCATCGAGTTCCGGCAGTTCCTCGGCCTTGACGGAGTTGACCTTGACCTTGATCAGGGCCTTCTCGCCTTCGTGCTTGCCGGCCTCGAGGGTGCCTTCGAAGCTGGTTTCCTCACCGGCGGACAGGCCTTCGAGGGCCTCATCCAGGCCGTCGAGCATGGTGGCGGAGCCAAGCTCGTAGCTCACGCCCTCCTGGGAGTCGACGGTTTCGCCGTCGATTTCGGCGTTGAGGTCGATGTTGGCGTAGTCACCCTTGGCGGCCGGACGGTCGACGCTCACGAGGGTGCCGAAACGCTGGCGCAGGGCTTCCAGACGGTTGTTGATGTCCTCATCGGTGACCTCGGCCTTGGCGACCTCGATCTCCATGCCGTCAAGAGCCGGCAGTTCGATGTCCGGGCGACGCTCAACGGTGGCGACGAACTTCAGCTTGGTCTCATCCTTGGCGGATTCCGGCACGTCCTGAACGTCGATCTCCGGCTGGGCCATCGGGTGGATCTTCTTGGTTTCAAGAGCCTTGGAATACAGCTCCGGCACGCCGTTGTTCACAGCTTCGCCGGCGACGGCACCGAAGCCGATACGCTGGTCGATGATCTTGCCGGGCACGTGGCCCTTACGGAAGCCAGGCACGTTGACCTGCTTTGCGATTTCCTTGCGAGCCTCGTCGAGATACGGGTTGAACTCCTCCGGGTCGACGGTGACGGTGAGCTTCACCTTGGTCGGCTCAAGATTCCTGACGCTGATTTTCACGCTTGCGCTCCTGAAAAATACGGTTCTTCATATTTCTGCCGTTAGGCAACCTCTACATAATAGCGCGACTTACGGACTCTGCAACTAGGGAGACCTGCCAGTCGCGTGCGCCCTGTTCGCTGAGGAATCGCGCGACGTCACGCTTACGAGGTTCGTCCGTCCAGCACAGGTTACGCAAATACTGCGGTTTGATGACGATTTCCACAGGCGTGCGCGTGTCCTCCGCTATCTGGGAGACCGCCTTGCGCACCCTGTTGAGCACTTGCAGACGTTCCGGATACCGTTCCTTCCACACGCGAATCGATTTGGGAGCCGAGGCTGACTGCGATTCATGACGCCGCGCGGCGCCGCCGTCCACGTCCGGCCATTCGCTTGGCGGCAGGGCGAGCGCGTCCTGGATGATGTTCTTCCACATGCTCGGTTTGATTTTGCGTTGAATCGGCGCGTACCGTTCGAACATCTTGTCCTGTTCGGAATCGGTATGGATGCGCACACGTTCGTTGATGGAGCGAATCGAACGGAATTGCGCAGCGTTGTGTGGTTTGCGTTTCGCCACTTCGATGATGGAGCTGTCGGACAATAGCAGGGTCGGCGCGATGTCGTATTCGCGCGCGAGTTCGTCGCGTCGGGTCCATAGCGCGCGGACGATGGCCAGCGCCTGCCGGTCACGCATGACTTCAGTGATGTGCGAGACATGCATCCAGGGAATCAGATGCTCCTTGCGTGGTCCCAGACCTTCTTTGAGCGCGTAATCGAACTCTTCCTGAGCCCATTCCATCTTGCCTTGGCGTTTGAGTTCGGCGCGCATCTTCGTTTCAAGCTCGATGAGCAGTTCGACGTCCAACGCCGCGTAATTTCGCCAGTCGCGGGGCAACGGACGATACGACCAGTCAGCCGCAGAATGTTCTTTGGCAAGGGTCAGTCCAAGAAAATGCTCGGTGACAGCGGCGAGTCCGAATCGTTTCAATCCCAGCAGACGCGCGGCGATTTCCGTGTCGAACAGCCGTTGCGGTTCCATGCCGAGTTCGTCGAATCCCGGAAGATCCTGCAGGGAATCATGCAGAATCCATACCGCATCTCCGACGGCACGGTTGAAATCGTTCCAATCCGCCCCGGCCGCGGCGAGCGCCTGCGGATCGAGCAGGCCGATGCCGGCTCCGTCGCGTTTGAACTGCACCAACCAGTCCTCATGCCCATACCGGAAGCCGGATGCGCGTTCCGCGTCCGCGGCAAGGGAGCCATGTGAGGAAGCCAGCTCACTGCAATAGTCACGGAATGCCGGCAACGTGTCGATCACGTTGGGCACGCCTTCGCGCGGTTCCGCCAGCAGCTTCGGCTCGTCAGTCAACGGGGTTTTCCTCCTCGGATTGCGTCATGGACCGGAGGAACGACGCCCACTGTCCGACTTGGGAGCCGGCGTCAAGGCCTCCATCGGCATAGTCTAGTGGAGTCCAAGACACCCGGATCTCGCAGCCCACCCTGGGCACGTCGGGGTCATGGCCGAATGCTGTGTTTTGGGTGACTGTGACGGTGCCGGATACATGTTCGGAATCGTTTGGATTGAGACGTTCCATCATCATGTCCCAGTACATGCCCGGAGTCAGGCAGTCGTCTTCCTTGTCGGGCAGTGGCAGGGATGCGAAAGCCACGCAACGCCAGTGGGAATGCCAGTCCTCTCGGAATTTGAGCGAATACAGGATCATGATCCAGCCGGATGCGTATGTTTCATCGCATTCCAACGCGACGCCGATGCCGAAGTTCGCCATGGAATTGGGCACCGGAATCTCACGGTATGTCATGCCTTTCAAACGCCGCATACGGTCCACGGAAAGCACCGCGTTCCAGACTTGGTCGGGAACGCCCTGCGGTCGCATAAGCATGGTCTGTGGGGCTTCGCCGCCCATATCCGCTCCCTTGCCATCGGCGCGCGCCACGTTGCGCGCATCTCGTGGAAAATCAAAGATGTCTGCCATAGTTCAAGGCTACGACAGAGAAGGTCATTTCGTAGTATTTCGGACCACTTTGCCACGCGTCGAATGTGAAGATTTTTCAGCGTATGAATAAATTGGTCCATGCCATCGATTCAGTCGGTGGCATGGACCAATATGAGACGTTCCGCATATCCAGCGAATATGGGGAAGCCATTGAGGGGACGGGCGTTTAGTACACGGTGAAGCCGTGCGACTGGAACTGCTCGACCACACGTTGTTTCATTGCCGCGGACGGGCCTTTCTGGTCCTCCAACGGGTATGGGATGTTCAGCATGTGCCACTTCGGACGGCCAAGCTGGTGGAAGGGCAATACGTCGATATGTTCCAACGCGTCGCCGAAGGTCTCGCAGATCTTCGCCACGTTCTCGACGTTTTCTTCGGAGGATGTGAGGCCCGGCACGAGCACGAAACGCACCCAGATCTTCTTGCCTGCCTTGGCCAGACGCTGTCCGAAGTCGATGGTCGGCTGCAGGATGCCGCCGGTCACCTTATGGTAGGTCTCCTCATCGCCGGATTTGACGTCAAGCAGGCACAGGTCGATGTCATCCACCATGTCATCGGTGTAGCTCGCCCCGAGGAATCCGGACGTGTCGAGGCAGGTATGCACTCCCATCTGCTTGGCGGCATGGAACACGCGGGACACGAAAGCCGGCTGCATCATGGATTCGCCGCCGGAGAAAGTGATGCCGCCGCCGGTGGCCTTGAATAAATCGGCATACCGCTCGATTTTCTTGACCATGGCTTCGTAGTAGACGGGCTTGCCATCGCGCATCTTCCAAGTATCCGGATTCTGGCAGTACTGGCAGCGCAGAGGGCATCCGCTCATGAACACGGTCATTCTGGTGCCAGGACCATCCACGGAAGTGTTGATGTCCCACGAGTGCACGAAACCGATATCGCCGCTTTTCAACGCCTTGATGCGGTCGAGACGGTCCAAGCCGATTGGCGATTCGAATCCGGACAGGCCTCCCATCAGCGTCTGGTTGACGTAGTCCTTGGAATCCCTCAGCATGTGTCTGGTCGTGGAACGGAAAATATGTTCAGACATCAATGTCCCCTTTCATCTGCCATCCCAATCATATGGGAAAACGATATGGGAAAAGCGAAAGGGACGAAGCCACGAGCTCCGTCCCTTCGCATTACCGTCGTTTCATGCGGCGGCTTTCATTTGGCTGATTGTGCCGTTCAGTCGACGACAGCGCCCTGGTGGAACGTACGGGAAATCACGTCGAGCTGCTGTTCCTTGGTGAGCTTGACGAAGTTCACCGCGTAGCCGGAGACGCGCACGGTCAGGTGCGGGTACTTCTCCGGATGCTCGACGGCATCCTCGAGCTGCTCCTTGCGCAGCACGTTGATGTTGGCGTGGTACAGGCCGTGGCCGTTGCCGGCGTCCAGGATGCCAACGAGGTTGCCGATACGCTCTT
>ERZ791623.752-NODE-752-length-16450-cov-3.860689_pt1 | contig 16450 bp, 18 predicted proteins | sample MGYA00510268_ERZ791623 | MGnify/ENA primary metagenome ERZ791623 (study PRJEB30046, sample SAMN00715216) | human gut metagenome | study: EMG produced TPA metagenomics assembly of the A metagenome-wide association study of gut microbiota in type 2...
AGACCCGGTTTTGGCTCAAGCCCAACCTTTTACAATGTCACAGTTCCTATGTGGTAACAGACCCCAAAGGAACTATCGTGCTTGAATGTGGCAACGCAATGTTGAAGAACGGCTACAAGCTGAAAATCCTGAATACCATTAACTTTTCCAAGAGTATGCACTACAACCCATTCAGCTATGTCCACAGCGAAAAGGACATTCTGAAACTGGTCACGACCCTGATGACCAACACCAAGGGCGAAGGGTCCGGTGGAGACCCTTTCTGGGAGAAAAGTGAACGTCTTTTGCTGACCGCCCTGATCGCCTATCTCCTGCAAATGTGCAGCAACAATCTCAACCAGTATACCAAAGCTGCCAACGAAAACGGTCAGGTCTATGCCGCCGATTTGGAGGACTTGCGCACCCGGCTGGATGAGCTGGTAGAAATCAGCAAGCAAATCCTTGCAAAGCTGGCCGAACTGTAACATTGCCCGCAGTCAAATACTGCGGGTTACATAAATTTATTTGTATGAGAATCACCACTCATCTTCATCGAGCAGTAAATCCTCAAATTCATCAGTATCATTCGATGCAAGCCGTTCCGGGTGAAACCGCATATCAAGCTGTTCCTGCGCCAACTCCCGAATCTCTGGTCGCTTGTCATGGGCTTTGTTATTCAGCCATTTGATTTGTTCTTTTGAAAGTCTCCATGGCAGAGAAAGCAGCTTATTTTCAATCATCTGCGCCGAACGCACATCTGCTGGCAGAGCCGCACATTTTTTGCAGATGTGTGCTGCATGGCCTTTACCCGAAAACTTTTCATTCGCCTTATACTCGCCACAGACTTTACAATAATGTCCATGCTTCTTCATGCGACCGTGTTCCTTTCATAGATATTTTTTACCAGTGTATCAAATTTTGAAGTCAATTCCAATTCATTTTTTAGAAAAGGGGGCGTTCGATGGCTGCAACGCGATTGATAGCATTGCACAAAAATAAAGGCAAGTCCGTTGCGGCCTGCTTGAAAAGCCGCACAGATTATGTGCAGAACCCGGAGAAAACCGAACAGGGCGAACTTGTCAGCAGTTACGAGTGCAGTCCACTGACAGCGGACGAAGAATTCATGCTATCCAAACGGCAGTATGAGCTTGCCACTGGGCGTAGGCAGAAAAGTGATGTGATTGCATATCAGATTCGGCAGTCCTTCAAGCCCGGTGAGATCACCGCCGAGGAAGCTAACAAAGTGGGCTATGAACTGGCAATGCGATTTACCAAAGGCAAGTACGCTTTTATCGTTGCCACCCACACAGACCGCGCGCATATTCACAATCACATTATCTACAACTCCACTGCACTGGACAGCACTCGAAAATTCCGGGATTTTTTATTGTCCGGGCTGGCCGTGCAGCGGTTGAGTGACTTGATTTGCTTAGAACATCAGCTCTCCGTCATTGAGAAAAAGCCCTACCGGGAAAGACAAAAACGCACACACTACCCACCCAAGGAAAGCAATCGTGACCGTCTGTGCGGTGTGATTGACAACATTCTTGCTGAAAAGCCCAATGACTACGAAGATTTTCTGAAAAAGCTGGAGCAGCAAGGCTATGAGGTCAAGCAAGGAAAATACACTTCCGTCAAGGGAAAGCGGCAGAAACGATTCGTCCGCTTCAAAGCGCTGGGTGCAGGATACGGCGAGGAAGAACTGAAAGCTGTGATTGCCGGAGAAGCCGAACACCGCCCGCACCAGAAACAGCCGCCAAAAGAGAAACCGTTCCATCTGTTGGTGGACATTCAGGCGAAACTCTCTGAGGGCAAGAGCGAAAGCTATGCACGGTGGGCAAAACGCTACAATCTGAAAGAGATGTCCAAGACCCTGATCTTCTTGCAAGAAAATAAAATCGGCAACATCGAAGAAATGCAGGAAAGAGTGAATGCGGCAACTGCTCGATACCATGAGCTAGGCGATTCCATCAAGGCCGCAGAGCAGCGCATGGCGGAGATTGCCGTCCTGCGGGCGCACATCATCAACTACGCCAAAACAAGACCTGTGTATGATGCCTATCGTAAGGCCGGGTACAGCAAAAAGTTTCTGGAAGAACACCGGGAGCAGATCACACTGCACCGGGCGGCAAAAGCCACTTTTGACGAAGCTGGACTGAAAAAGCTGCCAAAGGTAAAAGAACTGAACACAGAATACTCCACACTGCTTTCTCAAAAGAAAGCTGCTTATCCAGCCTACCGCAAGGCGCGTGATGAGATGCAGGAACTGATGAAAGCACAGAAGAATGTAGAGATTTTTTTCGCAGAAGAAAAGACCACCAAGGAAAAAGCGCAGACACGATAAGCAGAGAACACCGAGGATTCTTCCTATTTTGGGGGGAGCCCTCGGTGTTCTTTTTTGTTATAGAAGCATTTGGCACAAATGCGCAGCCTGCATCCAGCGGATGCAGTACACAAAGGGTTTGGGACTATCCCAACAAGCATTTTGCAACGCAAAAATGGCATTTGTATATACGAATGCCCTGCTTGCCACCTCGTTTTCCTCTAGTTGCCTCGAAGATCGGAAATATCGATTACCTCATCGCATTGTTCCAATACCTTCTGATCATGTGAAACCAATAAAATGATCGCTTGCGTTTTCCTTTGTTTGAGCAGCGTCATCAGCTTTTCAATGCTATCCTTGTCAAGAGCAGAAGTCGGCTCATCCAACAGGATCAGAAAGCTTTCTTTACTTAATGCTCTTACAATCGACAGCTTTTGTTTTTCTCCCCCTGAGAGATTGCTTCCGTTTTCATTGATATCTTTTGTCAGAAGACCGTCTATTTCCAGCATTTCTATGAGCATTTTTTGTGTCTCTGCGACAGATTGGCTTTGCTCAATTCCAAAATTCAAAAATGCCTTGACCGGCATATTCAACATGACTGGAGTTTGTTCGACATAGGAAATTTTCTGCCGCCGGAGCAATGGCATATTGAGCCGATCGATCGCAATTCCGTTATAGGAAACGATTCCAGACGTTTCTCCCGAAAAAAGACCGATAAGGGCGTTCAAAAAAGTTGTCTTGCCAGTTCCATTCTGGCCGTACAGACCATAAATTCTTCCTCGATAAAATGTAATGCTGCAATGATCCAAGAGCATATGGCTTCCATGCCGGAGAGAAAAGTCTTTGCATTCAACTTTTTGAATCGAATCGATCCCCTGTTCCCCTTTTTCCTCGTCGGGTGATTTCAAAATCTTTTCAATACGTTGAAAAGATATTTTGGCATCCTGATAACTTCCAGCCAATCCAATAAAGTATGAAATTGAGCTGATAATCATATTGAAATACGTGTTTATTATGGAAAAGAAACCAACACTAAGACTACCTGTACTTACTTTGTAGCCGCCAATCCCGACAATGCACACATAAATCAATAAAACTACAAATTGATTTAAATTTGTAAATACGTAGCTTACTTTGATTGCATGTATCGATGATCCCATCATTTTATCAAAAGCTTCTTGAAATCGACTTTTCATCTCAATATTCAAGGTGTTTCTTTTAATATATTCAAACTTATTAATCTGTTCTGAACAGCGTGAAAAAAACTCATTCGATTTTTCTTTTTGTATCCTCCGAGAGATATACAATCCCTTCTGATTCCAGAGAAATGTAATAATATATACCGGTATCACAGAGAAAACAATCATACAAAGCAATTTATCTGCTCTTAGCACAATTATAGCACTAATAATAATTGTCGCAATTTGAAAGAAAAAGCTTAGTATGTTGGCAGAGAAAAAAGTTACAAGTGTAGAAGTATCTTTGTTGATTTGATCTATATAATAAGCATTATCAACATTCGTATACTCGCTGTATCTTGAGTTAAAAATTTTTTGATAGATATTACTACTGATACTTGCAACTAGCTTCTGATTGAATTTTGTTGATGCCACCGACATAAAATATCGACAGAACATTTGCAGACTTCCAATAACAGCGATAACTACGACAAACCAAATAAGCAATTTAAAAGATATCTCTGTAATCAGAAAATCAATATAAAGTCCAGATATGTATGGAGTCAATATTCCAATAAGCCATAAAAACAATGTGATTGAAAGATAGGCAATCGCTTCTCGCCTAACCTCCTTGATTTTACTCATTAAAAAGCAAAACATTTTTATCACCAATCAATATCATAAAAAGCAAGAGCATTGCAACCCTATGGAGAGAATTCCCAAAAGAATCACAATGCCCTTGCTCATATAATTGTGTCAGCTCATGGTAAATGTGCCTGAACACTCATACGAATTGTAAATCGGCTCGCACGTAAAATCAAAATCGTAACACTGACTCGGGCAAGGCGGTGTGTATCCAATGAGACACAAATCCTCAGGACATTCATCGCATACTCTCGGCATGTTAACAATGGGAGGAATTAAAATGTTCATACTGTTCTCCTTTCGATTATAATATTAGAGATAACATCAATATTAGCATGCATCTACCGATGCTATTCTCATCCATCATTAATTTTTAAAATGGACTTCGATTCGACCATTCTCCACGTAGAGATTCATTGCGTGTTGATTCGCAGCATCCAAGCGAGATTTCAACATACAAGAACCATTTTTGACCCTAGCCTTTACCGTGTAATCCTCATACCTGCCTACAACATCTCCCTTGATCTCTCCGTTCTTCACCGTGCAATCGTATTGAGAGGAAGTTGGATGTTCGAACACTACGGAGCCGTTTTCAATTTCTGATTTTATTCTGTCAGACTGTGTTTTTGAAAACACCGAAGATCCATTTTTTAACTCAGTGCAGATTTCCTTGGCTGTAATAGAATCCATCTCTACATTGCCTCCGGACGGATTTTCTACAACGATCGACTTATACTGACGCTGGGGCAGGACAATCTCCAGGTCATAGGCGCTGTCCACCTCAAACTGCATAATCGTTCCGTTGATGGTGACAACTTTCGGGGGTGGGGCTTTTAATTTTTGGACGACCAGGGTGCCGTTCTCGACCTGAATCTCGTACAGTGCTTCCGCTGTCGTATCCGCATAGCGGACGCAGACTTCCTCTCCCTCCCCCGGTAGGAAGCGGACCGTCGACCCCTCCTCCTGGACTTGGACAGCGGTCACTTCCTCCAATGTTGAAAACTGTCGCCTTACCGCCTGTACTTCTGTGGGTTGCTCTGCCAATACATGCATTCCCATCCCCCCCATCACACTAAAGATCCAAACAGTAGAAACCAAGGGAATCAAGAATCGCGATACAGGCATATTATTACCTCCCTTTAATATTTGAGCTTTGTTCAGACATTATGTTGTGGAAACAAGGGTTCGTGTATATTCAATAAGGTAGTCCTTCATGCGAAAATTCAATTGATGACAAATTGTTTTACCTTCCACACGACTATGGGGGCAGCCTCCCATACACACCGGCAACAGCTTGCATTCTTTGCACTTGGGATCTTCAAAGAAATCGCAAGATGAATATTCGGAAATCAATTTTGTGCTTTGCAGACTATTTTCTCCAAAGTTGATATTCCCGACTGCTTTTGAAATCTCACCAATATCGTTCCAGCACTTATACAAATATCCTTTTTCATCAACGACCCACCCGTTATAGAAATCAGAAACGCAGTGATTGCCACGAGGTCTCGGATATGTTGTTTGAAACGGAATATTGTTTTTCTTCATAAAATACAAGTTGTATTTTGAATAGAGTTCATTTGTAAGACATTTATCAGCCTCATACGTTCCATTGTATGGAATAACCAGCCCGAGATAGGGGTGGATGTATTCCAACATGTTTTCTTGCTTCAAATGAGATACTACCTCGTTGGCTAATTCGATATTTTTAATATCGACGTTGATTCTTAGATGCACATGTAAGATACCACAGATACTTTTTAGATTATTCATAATAACATCGTATGTTCCCTGTCCATTAACCGTTGGACGCCGTTCATTATGAATTTCTTTTGGTCCATCCACAGTAACTTGTGCATATCGTACATTATATTTTTTCAGCTTTTCTGCATTTTCCGGCGTCAAAAGATACCCATTTGTAATAATTCCCGCTTGTTATTGAAGCTCTTTCTCTTCACACAAAGCTATAATCTGTTCGGACAGGCTTTCGATGACAGACATTCCCAAAAGAGGTTCTCCACCAAACCAAGTAACATTAATGTTTTTCACTCCATCCAAGTGGGATTTGATAAAGTTCATCAATGCAATTTGTGTTTCCCCATCCATCAGGGAATTGCCATAATGCCCTTTCTCAAAACAATAAATGCATCTGAAATTACACGCCATCGTAGGTGCAATAGTTAAGGATAGCAAATTCTTGTTATACCGCCCCTGCATCATATTGGTTTTGATTAGGAACTTCTCGTCCACTTCTGCTGGAAGCAGATATCCGCATTTCAAAAGATTCTTGAGGAACTCCGCATCCTCAATTTCTTTTCCTTTCTCCTGAAACCCCTTATACTGCTTATACTGATCTTCATGCACTACTGCCAGTGCACCAGTGCGTGAGTTGTAAAATACAATCTGATCTTTGCCCAGGTCATCATAAATGAAGTTGTAGGCAGATTCCTTTAGGTGCATTTTAATCCCTCCTGTGAACAACTTTTGTCTGGCAGCCCTTATTCCAGCGCTTTGGTCGTCTTTATATTAGCACTGTTGAGAGATGAATTTGGCATTTTTCAGTACAAACAGGCTTTTGTGCAGTGAAAAAGGGAATTGTGGCAGCTGTGGCCTCCTCTACACAAAAAAAGATCCCCAAAAACGCGGCTTCTTGCTGCGCCACTTCTGGTAAATCAACGCATATATAACAAAAGTGACCTTGGTTCATTCACCAAGGTCACTCGATCCCTAAGAGCCACAAAACGGAAACATTCAACGTCTTTGCTATCATCTTTATCTCATAATCAGCAACAAAGCGAGTGCCGATCTCAATTCTACTGATACAGTCTCTTTCTAATTCCACTCCTTCCAGCTTTAACCGTACAGCCAACGCTTTCTGTGATAGATGCATCTTGATTCGAGCTTCTCGAATGCGTTCTCCGCTAATATTTTTCTTGCCATTAAAATCATAGATTTTCATAGGCACGCCTCATTTTATGCTAATCATCAGAACTTTTCTTGACTTTAGCATAAATCCAAGCTTTAATTGTGCTAAAGATAAGCACATCTTAAAAAATCATTGACAGAGTGAGGCAAATAGCTGTATGGTAAAAAGAAAAAGGCAAGTCGAAAGGTGCGTGTCGCTTATGAGAATTGCTATTCTTGATAATGATCTGCGATTCTCTGATCAATTATATCAGAAAATCAGTATGGGGTTTGCAAAACGAGATTGGGCTTTGAACTGCCATATTTTCTCCCATCCGCAAGATCTGCTAAATTCTAATCTTGGCACTCTGCACGCTGTATTTTTGGATATTGATATGCCAGAGATGAACGGCCTGGAGGTTGCCTCTCAAATCCGTCAGCACTACCCTGACCTTATATTGGTATTTATAACGGCCTTTTTGCAATTTGCCCCCAGTGGATATAAAGTTAGTGCTTTCCGTTATATTTTGAAAGAAAACTATATAGAAGAGCTTGACTCCTGTCTGGATGCGATTCAAGACAAACTCTTGGACGGCAAGGAAACGATCGTGGTTGACTCAAAAAACCTTCAGATTGAAATTCCCTTACGAGACATTTTATACGTTGAGGGTACTCCCTATCGTCGTGTTTTATTACACACAACAGAAGCTGCTTCCCCTGTATTAGAGTGCCGTGGAAAAATGAACGATTATACCGAACGGTTGTCTGGAAAAGGCTTTATTCGCCTGCAAAAAAGTTTTCTCGTTAATATGTCTTATATCAGCAAAATTTCAGGATATACAGCGCAATTACGAAATGGCGAGATCTTAAAGGTCTCTGAAAAAGATTACAAAGCAATCTGTGCAGAGTATCTTATGTGGAAAGGCCGCCGCTTATGAGTTATGAACTATCCCTCCTCTTAAACTATTTTGTAGTATTTATCGAAGTTTTAGCTTTTATGGTTTTTTCCGGCGCTTTCTTTCAGAAAAAGATCACCTCAAGTAAATTTATACTCTCTACCGTTGTGTTGACGGGTCTGAACTTTATTTGCCTGGCGATTTCAGAGTCAAATGTGCTTTTTAAGCTGGTGCTTCTCACTTGTGTTGACTCGCTTTGGCTCGTTGTAATATACCGTGTTCCTTCGATAAAATGTATCGCAATTTCAGTTTTGTTTTCATCATTTATAAACATTGCCGACAATTTCTTTTTTATGGCCATTACAATTCTGAAAAATATCACCATGCAAGAATTGTATCGTGACCCATATGGATACTATCTGATTTGTTATATTGCAAAGATCTTTGAAATATTGCTATTTACGATTTTCAAATCAGCTGTAAAACAGCGATTTTATTTTCATCACACCACATGGAAACACTGGTTGAAAATTTTTGTTTTGCCCATTGTCTCTATGTTTATTTCCGTTTTCTTGTGGCATTTATATTGGATCGTTCCTTTTGCTGCAAGAGAAATCTTATTCTGCACAATTGCTTTGTTTATAATGAATGCTTTTGCATTTGTTACGCTAAATTATTTGGATCGAGAACAGCAGCTTATCCAAGATAATACAGTTTTGACACAAAACATCAAATATCAAAACGATATTGTTGAAGCTTGGGCAACCGCCTATAAGAACCAGCGAAAAATGACCCATGATTTTCAAAATCAACTCAGCATCATTTACGGCTTGGCAGAATGCGAAGCTCCTCATGGCGAATTGTTGCCCTATATTCAAACGGTCATGAAAGATAGTATGAGCACTTCACTGATCGTTAAGACGGGCAGGCTGGTTGTAGATGTGCTTTTGAGTCAGAAATACCATATCGCGCAGTCAAAAGGGGTTCACTTCTTATTTCAATTGGATGATCTCACCTGTTTTGGACTGAAAGATGAGCATCTTGTTGTTGTCCTCTCTAATTTGGTTGACAACGCCATTGAAGCTTGTGAGAAGATCACAGATGATAAAAGTAAAAAAATAACCCTTGTGATGAAAGTAGAAGAAGAGAGCAGTTTTCTTTATATTGAAAATACGACCGCATTTCCTGTAAAAGTTTTAGACAATCAAGTTGTGCTGCCTTCCAAACGATCCGAAGAACACGGCTACGGATTGAAGAATGTTGCTGCAATTCTAAATCGTTATAAGGCCGTTTTTGCCATAGCCTATAAAGAAGATTCGAGCCTATTTTGCTTCTCTGCCCAAATTCCTGAAACTCTTTCATAAGCGTATACCGATTTCACTGCAAAAATAGCCAATCTCACTGCAAAATCTACATATAGTTCTAAAAATGTGTTATATACTGTCCAAAGAGAGGTATAAAACAGATGCTTCATAGCATTTCCCGCCGATTGACCGAATGGTTTTTCCGGCACAATTGGGTCGAAGAAAACAATTACACCTGGTGTCTTTATGTAGTTGAAAAAAAACTTCTTCAATTCTGTTTTCTTCTGATCCTGTCGATTTGTTGCATTATTTCCAATCAATATTTCAACACGCTTGTTTTTATGGCAACAATGTATTTTTTGCGTCGGCGAATGGGTGGATGGCATGCTCCTTATAATTGGATGTGTATTCTGCTGACAACAGTAACAACCTTCATTGTTCTTTATATATTCGCCCCTGTTCTGATGCGCATAAATTCGCTCACCATGTGGACACTTGATATTCTATTGATTCTAGCTGCATTTAGAACCAACCCTATTTATCCGCCGCAACTACACTTTGAACAAGAAATCATATCTTCAAACCGGAAAAAAAAGAATTTCACACTTGTCTGTATTACAATCATACAAGTCATTTCTGTCCAGCTTGGGTTCCCTCAGGTACTGATTTTTAGTTTTAATGGCATACTAGTCAGTATACTGCTTATAGTGGCCGAGAAAATTAAACAGAAGCATGGAGGTTTTTTGTATGAAGCTGTTGAATAACATCGGAAAGGAAATCCTGAACCGCGCCATTGTTCTCGAGCGATTTGGCTGGCCTCCTTCTTGCATGGGAGGCGTATATCAGCCCGAGCGTCCCGTTTGTAACTATCCCCAGCCGGATCATGAAACTCCTCCCAAAGAACCCAACAAGTAAAATAATGGACACAAAGACCTCAAACGAAGCTTCCCATATCCCTATTTGGAATATACAGAAGAGTCGTTTGCGGTCTTTTTTATTATTTTCACCGCAGATCTTTCTCACATGAAAAGGAGGTCCTTATGCAGAACGATTTTCGATCCGAGCTGTACATTTCTACCTGTCCCCGATGCGGCACCCGCCTCATGTGTGGAAAGATCATCGTCACCGGTTTGCAAAAATGTTCCAAGTGCAACCGGCACTGGGTCATCCAGATGGAAAAGAACAAAATATCCGTCACAAGGGCATCCCTCTATTTTGAGGAGTTTGCCTGAGACCCATTCAAACTGAATATTGCATGAGACATATTGTATCTGCGTCGGATTGGGTTTAGCCCTCAGGGACGGAATTCAGGAGTCAAGAGTTTGTCAGATAGGACTGGACCGGCTATAGGCCGGACGAGACCGGCAGACGGAAGCGATTTCTTTAGAGAAATTGCGGCTGTCTGCCGGTCTTTTTTGCGTTTCGGGATCTGCTTCCGTCGCCCCTTTGGGAGTGACGTATGCGCCGAGGCTGGGAGACGTACATCGCCCGATATCCCTGAGCGCCAGATTTTGCACGTTCATTCACACGTCAAGATCTGGAGGGTAAACCCATGCGCTTTGATCCTGTGGAATGCGGAAAGAGAATGAAAGCTTTGCGCGAAAGCAAAAACCTCACACAAATGCAGCTTGCTGAGCAGCTCAATATCAGCCTGAATCATGTAAAAGCGCTGGAGCACGCCAGAAGGCTGTTTTCTATTGATCTTGTTATCGAGATCTCTGCATTTTTTGATGTATCACTGGACTATCTCCTTTTGGGAAAAACACAAAGCACCAGCAAGGCTGCCTCCGAACTGAACGCTGCGATCGAAATTTTAGAACGCATAAAGAAAGAACTGTAACAAGGTTCTCTTAGAGGGAACCAAAGGCTCCCTGCAAGAGAGTTCCGACGGGAAAAATTCTGCGGTATCATACATTCACAGCCAGGGCATTCCCCAGACAGGGCAAAGCCCCAAACTGGGAGCCGTACCTTGAAAACTGAATATCATTCCTCTGGACAAAACAATGAAACTTCCGTAACTCGCGGCCCGGCCACAAAGAAGGCGGGGTGGCTGAAACGCCAATGAGACCGGTGAAACTCCGGGAACCAGAGTGCATTCCAACCCCACCGGGCGTCGAGGACAAATAGGGTGGGAACTTAACGCAAATCTTTCAAAGCCCACCACCGTGATTCTCCTGAATCCGGGCCGTGGGCTTTTCCATATCGAACATTCATCTCAACGACACGGAGGTGTTTTCTATGAGCCGTACTTTCACCGATGAATCGACCCTGACCACCCTCTGCCCCCGCTGCCTGAATGCATTTCGGAACACCCGCGGCATCCGTGTCCGCCGTGCCGATCCCTGGCAATTCACCAAAGAGCCTTGCACCTACTGCCAGACAAACTTCGGCTACGACTACTACATCCAGCCCACCAGCCCGAAAGCCACCTCCTTTAAGAAAGGACGCTTTGACGATGAATCCGAATGTGCTTAAGACCGACCCGGAATTTCAGAGCAAGATCCCACCCCTTACATTTGAAGAACTGAACCAGCTGGAAGCAAACATTCTACGGGATGGACGCATCCTCAACCCTATCATTGTATGGGAGGGCCTGATCGTAGATGGGCACAACCGTTACACGATCGCCAAGAAGCACCCAGAGATCCCTTTTACCATCCACGAGAAAGAGTTCGCCAGCCGCTATGAAGCGATCATCTGGATCTGCAAGAATCAGCTGGGGCGGCGCAACCTCACCCCGGAACAAAAGAAGTACCTTATCGGAAAACAGTATGAGGCTGAGAAAATGAAGCTAGGGGGAGATCACGGAAACAGCCGTAGTTCAAACGGCACATTTAGCCCAAATTCCCAAAATGGGGATTTGGGTAACAGCCGAACAACTTGTAAAAAAATTGCCGCTGAAAACGGCATTAGCAAGAACACAGTACTTCGTGCAGAACAGTTTTCCAAAGGTGTAGACGCCGCCGAAGAAGCCGTTCCTGGCACACGGAAAAAAGTGCTTTCCGGCGAGGTCAAACCTACCGCCTCTGAGATCGCATCCGTTGCCCGTGCCCCTCCGGAAGACCGTGCGGCGCTGGTCGCTGCAATCTGCAAAGCCAAAGAGCCGCTGTCACAAAAACAGAAATCTCCTCCAGCCACAACTACACCGCTGTCCGATGCCGGTACATCCGATGAAGATGCAACGTCCGCTCCAACTCCATCCGAGCCGACTTTTCCACCAAAAGCCGGAGAATCGTTGAAAGCTGACCGCCAGCAGATTCTTGAGATCGCAAATGGGCGCTACCATGCCAAACAGCTTGCGGACGGAGCGGCCATGCTCTGTGAAGTATCCGGTGCCGTCAATAGTATGATCCGACGCTGGGAGAGTGTTTTTCGGGACTATCCCGACCTTCTGACCGATGCAGGCAATCGTGCTGTGGTAAAGAGAACGATCCAGAAGGTCAAAGACTATCTGCAAAGATTGGAGGATACGATATGAGCCATTTGAACTGCCTCCGCACCATGCCTGAGATCACCGATGAAGCCGTTATTGAAGCGCTCTTTGCGCAGCGGCCGTATGAGGAGAAGGTCCTCAACAGCGCCTATCTGGAGATCCCTGCCGAATACCAGCGGGAACTGAGCATCCCGAACATTGAGCGGATGTCCGCAGAGTTCACCGAATGGATCGCCAACCCTCCCAAGGTCAGCTACCGGGATGGTCACTACTACGTTTTTGATGGGCAGCACACCCTCATGACCCGCAAAGCCATGAATGGAGGTGCAGACCTCCCCATCATCTGCAAGGTGTACTACGGGCTGACGCAGGAGGAAGAAGCCATCCTCTTTTCCAGGCAGACCGGCGTTTCCGCACCTCTGACCGCCGGCGCAAAGCTGCGTGCGGCTCTGTTTGGCAAGGACGCCGAAGCTATCGCCTTCCTGAACGCCACCGAAAGCACCGGCTTGCAGCTGGGTCTGGACAGCTACCGTGCCCCATGGAAGATCATCTGCATCCGCACCGCCTTCAAGGAGTACAAGACCTATGGCGCAGACCTCTACAAAGAAGCTCTGACCATGCTGGCAAGAGGATGGGAGGGAGACCCGGATTCTCTCCGCTCCGGTATCCTTCAAGGAATGATGCGTTTTGTGGCCCTCTATCAGGGAGAGTATGACCCGGAGCGTCTGGTCAAACGTCTGCACACCGTCCACCCCATGACCCTGGTACGGGATGAAAAATCCCTGAGCGGCACCGTCCGCTACAAGTATATGATGCTGATCCTGCGCACCTACAACGGTGCCAGCCGCCGCCGCAACCTACCTATCAAGCCGTAATGCTACTTTCCCGGTCCTAGGGGGTTCTTCTCACTGCAAAGGCCGCCCATAGGGGCTGCTTTTGCCTACATAAAAAGGGGGGCAAGCCGCTGAAAAGTCTGAACATCCACCGTGGTGAGATCTATTTTGCAGACCTCGACCCGCACAGTGGCTCCGAGCAAGGAGGAAAACGCCCTGTTATTGTTTTGCAAAATAATACAGGAAACAAATTTTCTCCCACCGTGATCGTTGCAGCTGTGAGCTCAAAGGTCTCCAAAAAGCCAAATCAGCCCACCCATGTCCTCGTGGACAAAAACCCTGCGTTCCGCTGTCCATCAATCGTGCTGTTGGAGCAGATCTCCACCATTGATAAGAAGCGCATCTGCAATTTTATGGGGATGACCACTGACCAGGAAATGCAGCAAATTGAGAATGCCCTAAAATGCAGCCTGGCCCTGGAACAGGAATGCCCGCCCCATGCAATACAGGAGGGATCGACCGTTGCCAGAAAAAACTCTGCATCCGTGTGATGCCTACCGTATCATGCTTCGGGATTACCCGGATGTCCTGAATATCGAACAAATGTGCGAGATATTGGGGATCAGCACCAAAACCGGTTATGCACTTTTGAAGAACGGAAAAGTCCAGCATTTGAGGATCGGGCGCTTCTACCGCATTCCCAAAGCGCATCTTTTAACCTATCTGATCGCATTTGCACCCGACAACATAGCGCAGACGTGACATCCTTGCATTCTCTCCTGCTGTTTTATACACTGGTGGTGTCAGCAGCAGAAGTTCCATAAATTCAAGTGGATGCACAAGAACAGGAGGAAACACCATGGTAGCAGGGCATCTGCAAGAAAAAAACAACTTCTATTACATCGTTCTGAGTTACAAGGATGAAACCGGAAAGCGAAGGACCAAGTGGGAATCAACGGGCCTTCCGGTCAAGAAAAACAAAAAGAAAGCCGAGGCTCTTTTGCAGGAACGTCGGAGGAACTTTATCCCCCCAGTCACTGTAGCCGAAATCCGTTTAGACGAGGACATTCTTTTTGCCGACTTCATGCTGAAATGGCTGGAAGTCACGAAAAGCACGATCCAGCTCACGACCTACGCAAGCTATCAGGGAATGGTAGAGCACATTATCGTTCCCTATTTCCGCAAACACAGCATCAAGCTGGTAGAGCTGAAAGCCACCGATCTACAGGATTTCTACGCCAAGCAGCTGGAGCGGGTCAAGCCAAACACCGTGATCCACTATCACGCAAATATCCACAAAGCTTTGAAGTATGCGGTCAAGATCGACCTGATCCCCTCAAACCCGGCAGATAAGGTCGAACGTCCGAAAAAGGACGATTTCAAAGGCAGCTACTACACTGCCGAAGAGATCCACGCCCTGACCGAGGCGGCATATGGAACCAAACTGGAGATACCGGTCCTTTTGGCATCCTTCTATGGCCTGCGCCGCAGCGAGGTGCTGGGGCTGAAATGGGATGCCATCGACTTTGAAGCCAATACAATGGAGGTCAAACGTATCGTCACACAGGCATCCATTGACGGCAAAAAAGTCCTTGTTCAGGCCGACCGTGCAAAAACCAAATCCAGTCTGCGCACCCTGCCTCTGGTGCCGCCCATCCGTGACCGTCTGCTGGAGCTGAAAGGTCAGCAGGAGACCTACCGCCGTCTGTGCCGCAGCAGCTACAATCCAGACTATCTCGGCTATCTGTGTGTGGACGAGATCGGGAACATCCTCCGCCCCAATTATGTTTCCGAGCAGTTCCCGAAGCTGCTGGAGAAAAACGGTCTGCGCCCCATCCGCTTTCATGATCTGCGCCATAGTTGTGCCAGCCTTCTTCTAGCAAACGGCGTTCCCATGAAGCAGATCCAGGAATGGCTGGGCCACAGCGACTTCTCCACCACCGCCAACATCTATGCCCACCTGGACTACGCTTCCAAACTTTCTTCTGCACAGGCTATGCTGGAATGTCTGGGCTATGGCAATGCATCCGCATGATGCCAAGCCCCAAAAAGACAGGGTGCAGCGGGCGCTGTTCCGGCAAAAAAGAATGGACAGACGAATAAAATTCATCTGTCCATTCGGTTTGGCGGAGCAGCAGGGATTTGAACCCTGGCAACCTTACGGTTCTACGAGATTTCGAGTCACGCCTCTTCGACCACTTGAGTACTGCTCCACATATTAAATTGTTGGAACGTGCTGAACGCTCCGGGAAAACTTTGGAGAGAATTTTAGGAGAGAACCCCCAAAAAACGCCTTGAAGCAATCACTGAAAAGTGGCTTGAAACCTAGAAAAATCGGGTTCCCTCTTCCAAAAAGCCAGCTCGATTTCGAGTCGTTCTCGTTACGACCGCTTCGATACATCTCCAAGTGTATTTTCATGGCAAATTTACGATTTGTATATCGCAAATCAGCCTTGAAACTTGGAACAGTTGCTGTTAGAATATTGTTAGAAAACGCATCGTTCAGACAGGTTCTGAAGCCTGTCAGGACATCAAAATTGACGTTCTCCTGTGTGATATGGGGACATTCGGCGAAGCATCCACTTGGATTTCGAGTGCGACCTCTTACGACCACTTGAGTAATGCTCCATATTCACAATACAGCTTAATTATTATAGCAAAATCCCGCCTTTCCGTCAACTGGAAATACAAAAAGCCCTTCCCCTTGTGCTTGACAGGCAGAACGGGGTGTGCTATATTTATTTCAAATTTGAAGTATGTACTCAAAGGAGAACCTATGGCACAGAATCGACAGGATATGGGCAGCGGGCCAGTCAAGCCCCTGCTTTTGCAGTTGATGATACCCGCCGTGGTGGCGCAGGTGGTCAATCTGCTCTATAACATCGTAGACCGCATTTACATCGGCCACATCGAGGGCATCGGTGCGGCGGCGCTGACGGGCGTGGGTCTGTTTGCGCC
>ERZ791623.770-NODE-770-length-16185-cov-2.357843_pt1 | contig 16185 bp, 13 predicted proteins | sample MGYA00510268_ERZ791623 | MGnify/ENA primary metagenome ERZ791623 (study PRJEB30046, sample SAMN00715216) | human gut metagenome | study: EMG produced TPA metagenomics assembly of the A metagenome-wide association study of gut microbiota in type 2...
TTTTCAAGGCTTCTGCCGAGCGCGCGCGCCGCATCCATAACATCGTCGAGAGAGCCAAACTCATAGACCGCCGTGTTCTCCCCTTTCTTTATTGACGGGGGCTGGCGGACTCCGCGGCTGCCGTCCGAACAGAGGGTGAATTTCAAAACGCATCCTCCCCTGCCCGCGGGCACCGCTTCGATTATCATCCGCCCGCTCGGGTCGATGTCGCGCTTGAGTTCGTGACCCGCTCTGTCGAGCAGAGTCCAGACCACGCGGCGCGTCTCAATATTCGAGTAGTCCATTTGCTCGTATGTAATATTGAGCGCATCCATGTCGCGCGCCGAAAGCTCTATAGTTATCCTGTTTTCAGCCGGCGCCTGTATCTTCAAAGCGCATCCCCTCCTTAATAAACAGAAAGTTCTCTGCCTTATATAATATTACGCGCCCCCGCGGCGTGCAATGCAAAATTTTTGCCAGCGCAATAAGCCGGCAAACGGAAAGGTTGGTTTTATGGCAAGATTCAAACGCATAAAAGCGCCTAAAAGTCCCTATATGAACTATCTGCTCATGCTCGCTGCACCCGCTATAGTCAGCTGGTATTACTACGGCGCGCTCGCATTCAGGGCGATACTTACGGGAATCATAAGCGCGGTCGCCGTTGAGGCAGTCGCGCTGCTGATAATGAAAAGGAAGCTAAACTGCCTGTCGGATATGCACGCGGTGTTCACGGGCTTCGCCATTGCTATGCTTCTGCCCGCCACCGCACCGATTTGGCTGATAGGCGCGGGCGCGGCGTTCGCGATTCTCGTTGCAAAGATTCCGTTCGGTCCGGCTCACAAGGGTCCGTTCGTTCCCGCTGCGGCAGGCATGGCGTTTCTGACTGTCTGCTTCCCCGACGAGGTTTTCAAATATCCCGCCATCGACTCGGCGTCGTTCGATGTCTTTGACGCGGGCTCGTCCCTCGCCGCTCAGCTAAGCGCGGGCGGAATACAGCATGTGAACTCCGTCGGCATAATGTCGATGATATCCGGCAATGTCGCCGGCCCGCTCGGCACCTGCTGCGCGGTCGCGCTGCTCGGCTCATGCGCTCTGCTCACCGCAGGAAAGCCGAAGAGACTCTTCAATGTCCTCGGATTTTTGACCGTCTGCTCCCTGCTTGCGGTAATTTTCCCACGCGGATCGTTTTCAAGACCGGTATCCCTGCTCACGGAGCTCTGCGCAGGCAGCCTGCTCTTCTCGGGCATATTCTTTGTAACCGATCCCGGCACGAGCCCGAAGCACCCGCTGACAAGGTTTATCTACGGCGCGTTCGCCGGAATAATCTGCATGATACTGCGCTACTTCGGAACGTTTGAGGACGGCACCTGCTTCGGCATCCTGCTCACCAACGCTTTCTGGCCGATAGTTGACAGCTCGCTGAGAAAGATCGGCTACCACAAGTTCATTGAAAAGTCGATGGCAAAGAGCGCGGAAAAGAGAAAACAGAAAGCAGCATTAAAGGGAGGTGAGCCGGCATGAGTTCAGGCAGAAAATACTCATTCTCCGACGCGCTGTTCAGCAGCACGTTCATTCACAACCCGGTGCTCATCCAGGCGGCAGGTCTCTGCGCGATAGTCGCAGTCGCGACGACGCTCAAGACGGCGGTCCTGCTCGCGGCGGCGTTCTTCCCGGTGCTCATTATCACGCAGGTCTTCGCCTGCCTCGCGCTCAAAAAAGTCCCGAGATGGATAAGAGTCGCGATATATCTGCTCATCGGCACGGCGATAATCGCCGGAATCATATACGCAATCGATACTTTTATGCCCGAAATCAGCCTCGGCGCGGGTATATATCTCGCCCTGACGGCGGCAAACTCGATAATCGCCCTGCACTGCGAGAAGCTCGCGGTCAAGACCGACCTTCGCCATGCGTTCTTTGACTCCGTGGCAACGGCGCTCGGTTATGCAGCTGTTATTATCCCCGTCGGCGCGCTGCGCGAAATGATAGGCTCATCCACCATATGGGGCGCAAATATCAAAGTCCCGATGACCTTCCCGGCGATTCTAATGCCGTTCGGCGGATTTTTGTTCCTCGCGTTCTTCGCCGCCGCGCTCAAGGCGCTGATAAACAAGCGCTTCCCCGAGCACTCGGCAGAGACCGAGATGAAGATAAAGAAAACTTCCGTCATAGTCAGCAAGAAGAATCTTCCCGAGGATCTGGCTCCCGCCAAGGCTGAGGAAGCTCCCGCAGAAGAGGAAAAAGAGACTGCCGAAGCAGAAGAGACTGTTGAGGCGGAAGAGACTGTCGAAGTCGAAGAGACCGTTGAAGCCGAAGACCCCAAAGAGGACGACTTGGCACACTTTGAGCCGCTCGACGGCGAGGGCAAATTTGACCTTTCCGATATCTTCGCCAAAGACGACGAAGACGAAGATGACAAGGACTACGGCTCGGCGTTCAACCGCCTGTTCGACGAAGCAAAGGATTTTGACTCCGACGAGAAGAAGGAGGGAGACAAATGAACATGACCTGGTTTTTTGATTTGCTCTCCACAGCACTCTACACGGTGTTCATTCAGAATCTCGTCTTCAACGGCGGATACGCGGCTAGCGAAGCTCTTATGCTTGCGAAGAAGCCGCGCAGACTCTGGATGTTCTCGGCGATGATCGCATTTTTCTCGACCGTCACGGCACTCGCCTGCCGCGCGCTCGAAATGATACCGGTGCTCAGCACCCTGCCCTCGGCACTGCATTTTGCAATGTTCAGCGGCGTGCTTATCGTAGTTTTCCTGATAACCGGACTCATACTCAAGCTCGCCCTCGGCGCGACCGAGAAGTTCCTCGGCACGCTCGGCATGGCGGCGCTCAACACCCTTGTGCTCGCAACTCCCCTGCTCAACCGCAGCGCGGCCTACACCCTACCCGAGAGCATCGGCTCCGGCATCGGCGCGGGTCTCGCGTTCATTCTCGCGGCGACGCTCATATGCAAGGGTCTGCACATAATCTCGCAGAATCAGGATATGCCCAAAGCCTTCCGCGGCACTCCGGCGGCGTTCGTCTATGTCGCGCTGCTCTCGCTCGCGTTCTCCGGCTTCTCGGGCAGCTCCCTGTTCTCATAATTAATTAAAAAATTCCGACGCCGACGGGTGATGTCATGCCCGCCGCGCGGCACAGAGGATGATGAAAAATGGCAAAACGCAGCAAATATGACAAGTATTTTTCTCCCGGCACTCACAGGAGCATAACCGCGTTCAGCAAGCACGCGGCAGGCGGCTCGAAGCGCCGCAAGAGCTACACCGAGCGCAGGCGCAATAAGATAGTCGGAATAGTCCTCGCGTGCATTCTCGGCGCGGCAGTTGTCTTCACTGCGGCATTTTTCGTCACCGATACGCTCCTCGGCATCTCCGACGCGAATATCGAAACCACGCAGAAGGCCGAAAAGGACAACAAAGGCAACAAAGACAAGAACAACAAAGGCGGCAAGAACGACACGACCGCTCCCGCCGATAATCAGCAGACTTCAGCTGAAATAAAGGCGCGCGTCGGCAATGTCTCCCTTCTCGCGGGCGGCAGCGGACTCGACCAGTTCGTATCCTCGCTCAAGAGCGCGGGTCAGAATGCCGTTGTCATCGACTTCAAAGATGCGTCCGGCTATCTCAGCTATCCCTCGTCTATAGCGGCTGTAAAAGACAAAGCTCCGTCATCAAAGGCTCAGGCGAACGCCGCCGCGAGCGTCAAGAAAATTCAGCAGTCCGGCATAAAAGTCGTTGCGCGCATATACTGCTTCAAAGATACCCAGATGCCGCGCATTGACCGCACCATGGCTGTTCACTACAACAAAACTCAGATGATTTGGCTCGACAACGAGGCTTCCAAGGGCGGTAAGCCGTGGCTCAACCCCTATTCGCAGACGGCTCAGAACTATCTGCTCGAGGTCGTCAAGGAAGTGAAGAACCTCGGCGTTGATGCAATACTGCTCGACGGCGTGCAGTTCCCCGACTTAAATTCTAACGTTGCGACATTTGACGGTGAGGGCTCGGTATCGAGAAACGCCGTGCTCGTGAACTTCGTCAACTCCTGCGTCTCCGCGTGCTCCGGCACTCCCGTTATCTGCGCGATGAAGGGCGAAGCGGCTGCGGGCGGCAGCAGCGATATATACAACGGCTCTCTCTGGAGCGCAAACGTCTCCGCTTTCGCGGTCGATCTCAGCTCCCTCAAGGCGGACGCCCAGCGCAATTTCCCCGCCTCGAAGAAGGTCATTGAAATGAAGAGCTCGACTTCAAACACTGACAGCACATATATCCTCACGAAATAAAGGCAGATTTAAATGCATTTTATCCCCTACAACTCGAGAAAAAAATATCATCTCTCGCCCGGCGCGGCTGTGCGCTCGGGTGAGGATATGATTTTCAGGATAGTTCTGCCCCGCTCGGAGCAGTGCAGCGCGGTTCGTCTCATTCTTGAGACGGACGACGGCGAGAGAGAATATTTTTCTTTCTCGTGGGAGCGAATGCAGGGCGAAAACGAGGAATGGTGGCGGCTCGAGACCGCCGCACCCGAAAACGCGGGGATAGTCTGGTACTTTTTTGAATACGACACCCCGTGGGGCACAAAAAAAATATCACTTGAATCTAATGGAAATGCCGTCATCGGCGGGGGCTCGCGCTGGCGGCTGACCGTATGCCGCGAAAACTGCGACACGCCCCTGTGGCTTCGCGGCGGCACAATGTATCAGATATTCCCGGACAGGTTCTGCCGCTCCGGCAAAACTTCCCTGCCCGAGAACAAGCCCGCAGCGGAATATCACTCCCGCTGGGGCGAAGAGCCCGACTGGGAGCCCGACTCAGACGGAAAAATTGAAAAATACGACTTTTTCGGCGGCGACCTCAAGGGCATCGAAGAGAAGCTCGGCTATCTCGAGAGCCTCGGCGTCACCTGCATATATTTGAACCCGATTTTCTCCGCGCGCTCGAACCACCGATACGACACGGGCGACTACATGAAAATCGACCCGATGCTCGGCACAGAGGAGGATTTCAAGTCTCTCTGCAAGAGTGCGGAAGAGCCCGGGATAAAAATTCTGCTCGACGGCGTGTTCAGCCACACGGGCGCCGACAGCAGATATTTTGACAAATTTTCGTCTTACGGCGGCAAGGGTGCATATTGCGACAAAAATTCTCCCTACCGTTCGTGGTATAATTTTCGTTGCTGGCCGGACGATTACGCCTGCTGGTGGGGCGTTGACATCCTGCCGGAGCTAAATGAGACAGACCCGGGCGTACTAGCGTTTCTGACCGGCGAAAACGGCGTTGCGCGGCACTGGCTCAGACTCGGCGCGTCGGGCTGGCGGCTCGATGTGGCGGACGAACTGCCCGACGAATTTCTCGACCGCTTCCACGAGGCGGTCAGAAAAGAGAAAAAAGACGCGTTTATCTACGGCGAGGTCTGGGAGGACGCGACTGACAAGATAAGCTACGGCCACCGCCGCAGATATCTCGAGGGCGGCGAGCTGGACAGCGTGATGAACTATCCGTTTGCAAACGCTGTTATAGATTTTGTCCGCACGGCGAACGCGGAAGAACTCCGCGAATGCGTTGAAAACATAGTCGAACACTATCCCCGCGCGTCGCTCGACACGCTGATGAACCATATCGGCACCCACGACACGGTACGCGCCATAACGCGGCTCGGACGCGGCGATATCGGGTGCCCCGAAAACGGGCGCGACAGGGGTATCTTGACTGAAGAGCAATATCAAAAGGGCGTTTGCCTTCTGAAGCTCGCCTCGGTTTTGCAGTTCACTCTTCCCGGCGTTCCCTGCGTCTATTACGGCGACGAGGTCGGACTCGCGGGCGGCGAAGATCCGTTCAACCGCGCCTGCTTCCCCTGGGGAAACGAAAACGCGGAGCTGCTCGGCCACTACAGAACGCTCGGCAGGATAAGAAAGCTCTGTCCCGCGTTTATCGACGGAGAGTTCAACTGCATATCCTCGGCGCTCGGCTGCATCGCATATGAGCGCAATTCCGAATCGTGCAGTGCGCTGATAATCGCAAACGCAAACTGCCACGGGATAGAATACACTGTCCCCGAACGCTGGCGGGGCGCATCTGCGCTCTTCGGCAGCGCCGCCGACGGACTCAATGTCCCGCTCGGCGCATATTCGGCGGCAATACTTTATAAATAATCGGAGGTGATCGTATGGCGAAAAGAAAGGGAATGAAGTTCCGCACAACGCAGGAGAAAAAGACAAAGCAGTTTCGGCTTTTCGTGCTCGGATTCGTCGGCTTTCTGCTCGCGTTTGCCCTCGTCTCCGTAGCCTATATGTTCAAATCGCATCATCTCTCAATGAACGACCTGTTCCCGGAAAAGGAAGTTGAATCCTCCGACGGGAGCACCGACGAGGCTATCGCGCCGCTCGGCGGCAAGGCGACATTTATGTTCGCCTGCGTCTCGGACGAAAAGGACGAACTCTACTTTGTCGCCGCGGTCAACGCCGATCTCGACTCGGGCGAGGTGCGCGTGTGCGCCTTTGATCCGAATACTTCGGCGGATATCTCCGGCAACAAAGACAGTCTTATGGGTCACTACAAGACCGGCGGCTCGAAAGAGCTCAAGAAAGCGGTCGACTCCCTCTGCGGATTCACCGCGGACAAATACGCCGTCTCGACCGCGAATCAGTTCAAGAATGCCATCAACGTGCTCTCCGGCGCGCAGATATCCGTGCCCGAGCGCATAAGCTATAAGACAAAGGAGCTGTCGCTCTCGCTCATGCCCGGCAACCAGACCGTTAAGGGCGAGACGCTGCTCAAATATTTCCGCTACTGCCTGACTCCGTCGGGCGGCGGAGCGCAGAAGCAGGGCGAACTGCTCTGCGTGCTTTTCTCGCAGTATATCAACAAGCCCTATCTCGCCTCCGGGCGCAACTATTTCTCGCAGATAATCGACTCTTTGGACACCGACATATCAATAGTCGATTTCTCGCGCTGTGAGCGCACTCTCTCCGCGATGGCGGCGGGAGATATAAAATATACATCCGTTTCTTCCGCCGGCGAGCTGACCGTTACGCCCGGCAAGCGCGGAAAATAACCGTTTATAAAACAAGGGGGCGGTCATTTGGCAAGAAAGCTTCTGTGTCCTGCAGCGCTTCTGCTGGCGCTGACGCTCATATTCACCGGGTGCTCAGTGAAAAAGGTGAACAATATACCCTCATCCGAACAAGTGTCTGCGTTCGGCGACTTCAAGCACTACTTCGACGAGCTTAACGAGAACGAGAAACGCGCATACAACGCCATTCTCCGCGACATTGAGTCGTTTCCCGAGGAAATTGAAATTCCCGAGCTCAACAACGAAGAGCTCGAAAAGGTCTGGCTCGCCGTTATGTACGACAATCCGGAGCTGATAATGCTCGGGCGCGAATGTATGCTCGTCTCGAGGGACCGCAAATTCTGGTTCAGCTGCGAATACGCCATGACCAAAGACGAGTATGAGCAGAAAAAGGCCGAGCTTCAGACAAAAGCGGATGAGCTCGGCGCAAAGATAGTCAAAGAAACTTCTGATTTTGACAAGGAACTGCTTATCCACGACGCGATAATAGACTCGTGCAGATATACCGACTCCGACAAGCTCATTGCAAGCTCCGCTTACGGCGTGCTCGTCAACGGCTCCGCCTCCTGCGAGGGATACGCAAAGGCGGCGAAGCTCCTGCTCGACAAGGCGGGAATAGAAAGCTATGTCATCACCGGCACGGCGAAGCGCGAGGACGGCGCGAGCGAGGGACACATGTGGAATGTCGTCTTTATCGACGGCAAGCCCTATAACCTCGACCTCACCTGGGACGATCCCATCGGCGAGGGAGTGACGCAGAACAAACGCTATGCCTATTTCAATATTACGGACGAAGAGATACTGAAAACCCACACGTTTTCCGATGCGTCCGCCTGCTGCACCGCGACGGACAGCAACTATTTCGTCAAACTCGGCAGGCAGTTCGACGGCTACAATGCCGAGACGAAAACCGCTCTTTCAAATATGTTCGGCGGGCATAAATCGGGCGACAAGCTCGACGTCAGGTTCTCTTCCGAAGACGCTTATCAACGCGCCATTGATGGACTGCTGAAAAAAGAGGAGATCTACAGACTCCTCAGCATCGCCGACGCGGGCAAGGGTGGATTTTCAACAACGCAGATTAATTATATCGCCGACGACACCCACTGTGTCATCGAATTTATTCTCGTATAACCGGGGTGAAATGATGGATAAAAAGAGAATCGAGGCGGCTGTACGCGAGATACTTGCGGCGGTCGGCGAGGATCCGGACAGAGAGGGTCTTGTCGAAACGCCCGCGCGGGTCGCCAGAATGTATGAAGAGATTTTCTCGGGGCTCGAGGACGATCCGAAGCGCCATGTCAAGCTCTTCAACGAAGAGAAAAACGAAGAGATGGTCATTGTCCGCGACATCCCGATGTATTCGATGTGCGAGCATCATCTTCTGCCGTTCATCGGCAGGGCGCATATAGCATATATTCCGCGCGACGGCAAAGTCATAGGCCTGTCGAAGCTCGCGAGGATAGTTGACAGCTTCGCGCGCAGACCCCAACTTCAGGAGAGGCTCACTTCGCAGATTGCGGACTTCCTTGACGAACAGCTCGACCCGCTCGGCGTGGCGGTCGTTATCGAGGCGGAGCACCTGTGCATGACGATGCGCGGAGCGCGTGCGTCGGGTGCGCAGACGAGGACTTCCGCTCTGCGCGGCACGATGCGCTCGGACGCGAGGGCGCGCGCCGAGGCAATATCACTTCTGACAAAATAAGGCGATACTATGGAGAGATTTATTTTTGATACCTCCTCCCACACCCTTGTGTGCGGGATACTCAATATAACTCCCGATTCCTTTTCGGACGGCGGCAAATGGGACGAGCCGCAGAAGGCTCTTGAGCACGCGCTTGAGATGCAGGCGCTCGGCGCTGATATCATCGATGTCGGCGCGCAGTCGACCCGCCCCGGCTCAACAAGGCTCTCCGCCGACGAAGAGAACGCGAGGCTCATTCCGGTGCTCGATCTGTTAAAGGGCAGAATAACCGTTCCGATAAGCGTTGACACATTCTATCCCGAATGCGCGCGCACGGCTCTCACGCACGGCGCGAAGATAATCAACGATGTCAGCGGGGAAGCAAACGACGAGATGGCGAAAGTCGTCAGCGAATTCGGCGCGGGGTGGATAATCATGCACAATCCCGCCGGCGCGGACGCCGTCCCCGTCTATGAAAACGGAGTCTCCGACGATGTGCTCGACTTTTTCGGCAGAGCCGCGAGGGTCGCAAAATCGCACGGGATACCGGCGAGCAGCCTCTGCTTCGACCCGGGAATCGGCTTTGCAAAAAGCTACGAGGACAACCTGCGTCTGATAAGGGATATCGGGAAGATAAAGACCAACGGCAGCGCGCTGATGTCCGCCGCGTCGCGAAAGCGCGTTATCGGCACGGCATCGGGCGAGACAGACGCCGCAAAGCGCGACCCGGGAACGGTGGCGCTGCACACGGCGAGCATATTGAACGGCGCAGATGTTATCCGCGCCCACGATGTGTTCTCCGCCGTCCAGTCGGCGCGCGTCGCGGACGCACTGAAAAAGATATACGGGGAGGCAGACGGTGGATAAGATAATTATAATTTCGCTTCGCCTCTTCGCCTATCATGGGGTCAATCCCGAGGAGCAGGAGGACGGGCAGTTCTTCATTCTCGACATTGAGGCGGATATTCCGCTTTCAAAAGCCGGCGAGAGCGACGATTTAAATGACACCGTCAGCTACGCGCAGATGATAAAATGCGCGCGCAGGGTGTTTTCCTCGCAGAAGGACAAGCTCATTGAGCGTGCCGCGCGGCGTGTTGCCGATGCACTGCTCGAAGAATTTCCGCCCATTGAGGGCGTGAGAGTGACCTGCAAAAAGCCGGACGCGCCGATGAAGGCGGATTTCGGCTTCGCCGCGATCAGCATTTACAGGGAAAGAAAGTAAAAAAACATAAAACGGGCAAGAAACATCAAGCGAAAGGACTGTAGATTTTATGGCAAACTGTATGCAGGCAGTTATAGGGATCGGTTCAAACATGGGGGACAGACTGAAGAACATAAACGGCGCAGTGCGTTCTCTGTCCCGCCTGCCAAAGACGAAAATAACGGCGTGCTCCCACGTCTATGAGACCCGTCCGGTCGGATATGAGGCGCAGCCGCTGTTTTACAACGCCGCAATAATAGTGGAGACGGAGCTGTCCGCGCAGATGCTGCTCGGCGCATGCCTCGGCATCGAGGGAGCTTACGGCCGCGTGAGGACGATAAAAGACGGACCGCGCGTGCTCGACCTCGACCTGCTGCTCTATGAGGGCATGAAGAGCGAGAGCTTCCTGCTCACCCTGCCCCACCCGAGAATACACGAGCGCGCTTTCGTGATGGTTCCGCTGCTCGATCTGTTCCCGTCCGGCAGAGCGCCCGGACTCTTCTTCCTACCGGCTCTTCACGAGATCGGCACGGACGGCGTTGAAAGAATAAACGAAGAGATAACTCTTCCCGAATAAAGAACGAGGTGTACCAATGAAATACGACGTAGTTATCATCGGCGCGGGCCCTGCCGGAATATTCACGGCCATTGAGCTTATCCGCAAGGGCGCGAACAAGAAAATTATGATGGTTGAAAAGGGTCAGCCGATTGAAAAGCGCCGCTGCCCCAAATCGAAGACCAACAAGTGCATCAACTGCAAGCCCTATTGCCACATAACGACCGGATTCTCCGGCGCGGGCGCGTTCTCGGACGGCAAACTGTCCCTGAGCCCCGAGGTCGGCGGTCAGCTCCCCGAGCTCATCGGCTACGATGTGGCGCAGAAGACTATTGAATATGCCGACAGCATCTATCTCGAGTTCGGCGCGGACACCCATGTTGAGGGCGTCGGACGCGAAGAGGAAGTCAAGGAGATAAGAAAGCGCGCGATAAAAGCGGGTCTTCGCCTCGTTGACTGCCCGATACGCCACCTCGGCACTGAGAAGGCGCAGGACATATACTATGCCATCGAGCAGTATCTCATCGAAAACGGCGTTGACATGCTCTTCGGCTACGAGTGCGACAACATAATTCTTGAGGGCGACCAGTGCAAGGGCGTCTATGTCCGCAAGGGCGACGAGAACATAGAGATCTTCGCGGATCACACGGTCATCGCGACCGGCCGCCGCGGCGCGGACTGGCTCGAAAAGCTCTGCGCTCAGCATGATATATCCCATCAGCCCGGCACAGTCGACATCGGCGTGCGCGTTGAGATAAGAAACGAGGTCATGGAGAAGGTCAACGACGTTCTCTATGAGTCGAAGCTCATCGGCTATCCCAAGCCGTTCAAGAACAAGGTCCGCACATTCTGCCAGAATCCCGGCGGATTTGTCAGCCAGGAGAACTATGACAACGACCTCGCCGTTGTCAACGGACACTCATACAAAGAGCTCAAGAGCAACAACACGAACCTCGCGATACTCTGCTCCCACAACTTCAATCAGCCGTTCAACCAGCCGATCGAATACGCACAGAAGGTCGGCGAGCTGACAAACATGCTCGGCGCGGGACATATTCTCGTCCAGCGCTACGGCGATATCCTCGACGGAAAGCGCACATGGCAGAAGGAGCTTGACCGCTCGAATGTCAGACCCACTCTCCCCGACGCCGTCGCGGGCGACATAACCGCCGCCATGCCCTACCGCGCGATGCTCAACATAATCAACTTCATCCAGGCTGTCGACTATGTTGTCCCCGGCTTCGCCGCGGAGGAGACGCTGCTCTACTCCCCCGAGCTTAAGTTCTACTCCAACCGCATCAAGATGGACGAAAACTTCGACACGAACGTCAGCGGTCTCCATTGCCTCGGCGACTCGAGCGGCTGGACAAGAGGTCTAATGATGGCGTCCGTCATGGGCGTGCTCATGGGCAGAAGCATCGCAGACAGATACAGCGAGTAAGTAAATATAAAAAAACACATCACCCCCGAAGCTCACAAAAGCTTCGGGGGTGATGATTTTTAATTTTGTTGGAACCTCAGTGCGAGATGCACGGAACAAGTTTTATGCACCGTACACCTGCACCTTTGTTTGAAAGTTTGTTGCTCAGCGGGATATGTACCTTACTTCTTTTTTGACATTAGATATTCCGCTACCGGACGGTTTGCTGGTAGATGTCAAAGACTCTTCCTTGTAGAAATAATATGTAGTCGTTATGCTGCGCGAACGGTATCCCTGTCGAATAACAACTGTACCCACTCCCGCAGAATCTGAATCTCTTGTTCCAATACTTGTATCATTCAGATTTCCGGTACTAAAGAACCACTTGGTTCCGTCAAGTGCTGTTGTAACCATTTTTGAATTATTTTGCGAAACTTTTTTAGCGCTTGATTTATTATACGGTACATCGCTCCATTTTACATAGCTAGCTGAATTTGTTACCGTCTTACCACAAGAATAACAGGCCGTATTATAATATGGCTGCCTGTTTCCGCACGACTGACATTGCTTATAATAGTACCTATATACTTTTCCTTCACCAACGTCGAGTGTATCTGTCTTAGTTATTTTTTCAATGCCCCACTCGCTCCATTTTCCATATGTTTTTTTCGGGTTAGGACTTACCGTATCGTCCTTTTTCCATCCGGACTTTGAGGGCGAGGACCCGGTTGATGTGCTGCGCTTGGTATAAGTATATCTTGTTTCGACTATCTGCGCTCCGGCAGGCGCCTTGCTCTCTTCCACCCAGCCGGAAGTAGAGTTCTGTTCCCACTGAGCATAGAGCGTTATGTTGCTTGTAGAGTTAAATGTATCGCCCGAAGAAACTTTTGTTCCGCCGCTCGGTGAGGTATACCAGCCGACAAATTTGTAGTAATCCTTTTTGGGCGTCGGCAGAGTTCCATAGGTATCTCCGTATTTAACAGAAATGCTGCTTACCGAGCTTCCTCCGTTGCTATTGAACGAAACCGTATATGTTGCGGGGCTCCAACGCGCATAAAGCTCAATATCTTCGGTAAACACAAATGTGTCGCTCGAATAAATTTTGGTTCCGCCGCTCGATGAAGTGTACCATCCCTCAAACTTATAGCCCGCTTTTGTCGGGGTCGGGAGGTCGCCGTAGCTCTGACCGTATTTTATGCTTTTTGTCGATCCGCTTACGCTTCCTCCCGTGGGATTGAAGCGCACGGTATAGGTATTCTCGCGCCACTTCGCATTGAGCGTATGGTTGCGGTCGACATTAACCGTCGAGTCCGCGGTCACTTTTTCTCCGCTGTCGGTATACCAGCCGTCAAAAGTATATCCCGGTTTTGTCGGCAGAGGAAGATTTCCGTATTTTTTGCCGTATGTAACACCAATCGGGCTGACCGCGCTGCCGCCGTTTGAGTTGAAAGACACCGTATATTCTCCTGCGGTCCAGCGCGCATAAAGCGTATGATCCTCGGAATTATTGACGGTATCGCTGCTTGTTATCTCCCTGGTATAAGCCCTCGACAAATACCATCCGGAGAAGGTATAACCGTTTCTTGTCGGCGTCGGCAGGGAGCCGTAAGGCTTCTCATAATATTTGGTCTCTGTCGTGGATCTCGATCCGTCGCCGTAATCAAACGTAACCTTTACGGGCTGCGGTCCCTTGCTGATATAGACAACAATCGTGCTGCCCTTCGGGACATTCATTCCGCCCTCCGGCGAAGTTCTGATAACAAGTCCCTCTTCGACTTCGGAATCATATATCTGTCTGAATTCAACCGTAAAGTCGCCAAGTTCCTCTTTTGCTTCGTTTTTGCTCATGCCGGCAACAACCGGAATAAACACGGTCGGCTCTGCCGTTGCATAAAATACCGTTATAGTATCGTCAACGGAAGCAACCGTTCCGCTGGGCGGATCCTGCGAGATAACCTCATTTTCCGGATACGAATCATTCTCCTCCGGCATAGGCACAACATTATTGAAGCCTGCCTGCGAGAGCGCTATAAGTGCTTCGGAGAGATCCTTGCCGACAACAGCAGGAACCTCTGAGGGAGCCTGTCCCTTTGAATAATAGATTATAACCGTATCTCCGGCTTTCATTTCCTGACCTACTGTCACGGGGATTTTTACTACTTTGCCCGGCATTGGGGAAGTAATACTGTCGTTTTGTTCTGCTTCCCCTTTCTTGCGCATCCGCAGGTATTTCGCTTGACTGTCTACGATTTCGACATTAAAACTGCTATAATGAGTGTTTACTTTATAGCTTTTCCCGTTTTCACGTCGAATTAATTGGGCATTTGCACTGCGGCCATCCATCAGAATGTTGCAGGTTCCATTTTCCGCCATCACAACATCAGCCTCGAAAGGCTTCCCGTCAATGGTGAGTACCACTTTGTTATCTTCTTTGCTGACCAATTCTATTTCGGCCACACGGTCTCCTATATGAATTTCCATAATTAACTGCTTTTTTTAATTAGATACGAAGTACGCCTTTATGCAATCCGAATTCTTTCCATTTGCTGATGGGACGGTTGTCCGTTGCGTCACCTCTGTTTTCTTCAAGATTCATCAGATAATCCATGTAGGCAGCAATCATGGCAATATTTTCGGCACGTTCGCTGGTGCGCATGATACATTGTTTCAAGTGTTCGCCATTCTTGGCAATGAATCCTGTGTCGTAGTGCCCTTTCACAAAATCGGGAGTGTCCATGATGGCACGCAGATAACTGATGTTGTTCTTCACTCCGGTGAGCTTGTATTCGTGGAGCACGCGGCGCATGCGTTCGATGGCATAATCGCGGTTGGTGGCCCATACGATCAGTTTGCCGATCATCGGGTCGTAATAGATGGGTATCTCGTATCCTTCGTACACGTAGCTGTCAATGCGCACACCGATACCGTTCGGCTCCGTAATCTGTTTGATAATTCCGGGACTTGGCATGAAGTTCATTTCAGTGTCTTCGGCACAAATACGGCATTCGATGGCGTGTCCGCGTTGTTTGATATCTTCCTGTTTCAGCTGGAGTACTTGGTTGTCCGCCACTTTGATCTGTTCTTTCACAAGGTCTACACCTACTACTTCTTCCGTAATCGGATGCTCCACCTGTAAACGGGTGTTCATCTCAAGGAAATAATAGTTGCGGTGTTTGTCAACAAGAAATTCGATAGTACCCGCACCGATGTAGTTCACCGCTTTAGCCGCAGCTACCGCCTTTTCACCCATATCTTTCCGTAGTTCGGGAGTGACGAAAACCGAAGGAGTCTCTTCCACGATTTTCTGGTTACGGCGTTGCACGGAACATTCGCGTTCGCACAGATGAATGACGTTTCCATGCTTGTCACCAAGAATCTGGAACTCGATGTGATGAGGCTCTTCAACGAACTTCTCTAGATAAACCGTGTCGTCACCAAAGGAAGACAACGATTCGCTCTTGGCAGTGGTATAAGCTTCTTCCACTTCTTCGGCATTGTGGATGAGGCGCATACCCTTTCCGCCACCGCCCATAGAAGCTTTCAGCATCACCGGATAGCCGATTTTATTGCAAAGCTCTATGGCTTCTTCCACACTTTTCAAATTGTCTTGTGTGCCGGGAACAACGGGTACTCCCGCCTCGATCATTTTGATACGGGCAGCAATTTTATCCCCCATGGCTTCCATTGTTTCCGGATTAGGTCCGATAAAGATGATTCCTTCTTCCTGACATCGACGGGCGAAGGTAGCATTCTCGGACAAGAAGCCGTAACCCGGATGGATGGCATCGGCACCGCATCGCTTTGCCGTGGCAATCACTTTTTCAATATTCAGATAACTCTCTTTTGCCACGGCCGGTCCTATCGGATAAGCCTCATCGGCATATGCCACATGATGAGAGGTGCGGTCGGCCTCGGAGAAGACCGCAACCGTAAGCAGTCCCATCTCCCGGCACGAACGCATGACGCGCAAGGCAATCTCACCTCTGTTGGCAATCAATACTTTCTTAATCATTTTACTTTTTCTTTAATATATAAAGGATATATATAGTCACACCACAATGCGGACATACCTTCAACAAAGGCATTCCATTTCTTGTTTAAATGTTCAACTAATATCTTCGTACTGTCTTCCTAACCCACGAGCAAAGGCAGCCTTTAATGAATGGCAGGTCTTCTGACTGACTCCTAATCCTGAAGCCTTCCCGATATTTCAATGCATATCAGTGGCAAAGGTGTTTTTCATGATATAAACGGAGCTTCACA
>ERZ791623.772-NODE-772-length-16166-cov-3.707405_pt1 | contig 16166 bp, 17 predicted proteins | sample MGYA00510268_ERZ791623 | MGnify/ENA primary metagenome ERZ791623 (study PRJEB30046, sample SAMN00715216) | human gut metagenome | study: EMG produced TPA metagenomics assembly of the A metagenome-wide association study of gut microbiota in type 2...
CCGCCGGAGCGGTGCTTAAGCCGTAAGGCGGGAATTATGCGGTGTTGCCTTAGGTTGGCCGCTGCAAAGCGTTACAAATCGTTCCGCAGCTTTACGGCACTCCGTTCGGCGATGCACTGCTTTAAGGCGTTGATCATCTTGGCTTCGTCCAGCGGTTTGGCCAGGTGAATATCCATGCCCGCCAGACGGCTGTCCATAATATCCTCGGAAAAAACATTGGCGGACATGGCAATGATAGGGATGATTTCCGCGTCGGGGCGGTTCATGGCGCGGATGGTTCTGGCGGCGTCCCAGCCGTTCATACGCGGCATCATAATATCCATATAGATCACGCCGAAACAGTTGACGGGCGACCAATGCTCGCCTCTACACACGCAATAAGGCAAAAATGCAATTTTTTGACGGTCTGATATACTATATAAGGTCTACTGCAGCACACCGCAAAAGGCAGCCCGCCCCCTATAGTTCGCTAAAGTTACATTTAGCGAACTTGTGCATTTCTCTTTTACGGGAGGCTTTTGCTTCCCGATGCCCCCTGCTCCCGTCATCTCGTTCTCCCTGCCGATGACTTTTATTTCCGCTTTACATGGGCAGCGCAACGGTAAATACGGTTCCTGCCCCTTCTGCCGGCTCATCCTGTACTGTACCGCCGTGCAGTGCTGCAATTTCCCGCACCAACGCCAAACCCAGTCCTGCGCCGCCCATTTCGCGGCTTCTGGATTTGTCCACACGGAAAAACGGTTCAAAGATGCTGGTTCTGTATTCATCGGGAATACCGCAGCCGGTATCTGCAACGCGCAGTATTGCTTTGCCGTTTGACCGGCTGATCGTAATCTGCACAGAACCGCCCGGCTGATTGTACTTGATCGCATTTTCCACAAGGTTGAACAGCATACGGTAAATCAGGGCATCGCTTCCGATAATATGAATATCCTCACATTCCTGATGCAAGGTGATCTGCTTTTTCTGGGCCAGCGGCGTCAGATCCGTCACAATTTCATCTGCCAGCGGCGCAAGCTCAATGCAGTCATCCCGCGGAACGGCCTGCAAATTGCTCATTTCCAGCAGGGTCCGTACAAGCGCCGATAAACGGGCTATCTGCTCTGTCTGAAAGTGTACCAGCTCTGCGGTTTCCGCGTCCGTATTCATGTGATCTTCGGCAAAGATTTCCAGTTTTGCCTGCATGATGGCCAGCGGTGTTTTCAGCTCATGGGCTGCATTCCCGGCAAACTGTCGCTGTAGGTCAAAGGAATGGGCTAGGCGATCCAGCATTTGATTGACAGATTGACTTAGCTGCCGAAATTCCGCAACGGTATTTTCTTCCAGCCGTACATCAACCAGATTATCCTGATCGACCTTCTCGGCCTGCTGTGCCAGCTCTTTCAGTGGTTCCAGCGCTTTGCCGCTGATAAAATAAGCAATCGCTGCGCTGAACAGCGTCACCACTGCCGTAATGCACCACCCTTTGCGGCCAAAAATCGTCTTTGTATCGTAAACCTCTTGCGAGAATTGCACCAGAAAGTCTGACATCTGATCTTCGGGGATCTCTATGGTCAGATCCTCCCCGCCGTCCTGTTGATATTGTAAAACGTACCCGTTCAGATTGTCCATACCGGAGGCGCCGGAGCGATACAGCAACAAGTTCAGGCAGATGCAGGCACCCGCAATCAGTAATGCCGTCATAAGTGTGATGCGCCATTGCAAAGATAATCGCTTCATTGCTCGCTCTCCCCCACTTCATAGCCTTCTCCGATGCGGTTTCGGATAGGATCATACCCCAGTGCCGTGCGCAGCTTTTTGCGCAGCGCCGAGATATGCACCCGAATCGAGTTGCTGAACGCATCTACGCGGCCGTCCCAGACATGTTCCATCAATTCCTCCTGACTGACAGGGCGTCCCTGATGTAGAAGCAGATATTCCAGAACACTGCTTTCCTTGCGGGTCAGTGGAACAGGTTGACCGTCCACCATAGCCACCCGGCTCTTGGTATCAAAGCTCAGTCTGCCGCATCGCAGGCAAACATTGCGCTGAATAAACTGCCGCCGTGTCAGGCTGCGGACGCGAGCTTCCAGTTCGGCCAAATGGAACGGCTTGGCCAGATAATCATTGGCGCCGGCATCCAGGCCTTCCACCTTGTCCGCAATTTCACTGCGGGCCGACAGAATCAGAACCGGCGTTTCCAAATCGGTCTTTCGCAGTGTGCGCAGAACTGTCATTCCATCCACTCGGGGCAGGTTCAGATCCAGCAAAACAAGGTCATACCGCTCTGCCGCCAGCATTTCCAGCGCGGTTTCCCCATCACCGCAGTCATCTGTTTCATACCCTGCACGGTGCAGCTTTCTGGCAACGCTTTCCCGCAGGGACGGCTCATCCTCAACCAGCAGCAAACGCATAATAAACACCCCTTATATAAACTGTGTTTCTGTTTACTACCATTATAACAGCTTTTGCTAAAATCTGCGTTAATTTTTTCTTAGCAGAAAATTTATACCCGTTGTGCTATACTGATCTCATCAAGACAAAAAGGAGGATCGAAATGTTGAGCAAAAAGGCAATCGTTCAGGTGCTTTTTCTGCTGGCTGCCGTTATGATGATCGGTTACGGGGCATGGCGCGGTGAGGCGGGCACTGTCTTTACGAAAGCAATTCGATTATGTATGGAGTGTGTTGGCATTGGATAAGAATCGTTCGCATTTTCTGGCCCGTTTCCGGGGACTGATCCAGGCAGGTGCAGCACTGCTGACAAACATCCATCTGCCGAATTTTCTCAAAGGAATGCTTTATCAGGGCAAGGGGAAATACCTCTGCGTTCCGGGCCTGAACTGTTACTCCTGCCCCGGCGCTGCGGGGGCCTGCCCTATCGGAGCCTTTCAGGCTGTGGTCGGGTCGTCAAAGTTTCGGTTTTCCTATTATGTTACCGGCATTTTGATTCTGCTGGGCGTGCTGCTGGGGCGCTTTATCTGCGGTTTTCTCTGCCCCTTCGGCTGGCTGCAGGAGCTTTTGCATAAGATTCCCTCTCCCAAGCTGTCAACCAGACGCCTGAAACCGCTGCGCTATATCAAATATGCGGTACTGCTGATCATGGTCGTACTGCTTCCGGCTGTTATTGTCAACACATCCGGCATGGGGGATCCGTTCTTCTGCAAGTACCTGTGTCCGCAGGGCGTACTGGAGGGCGCAATCCCGCTTTCTCTTACAAACGCGGGCATACGAGCGGCTTTGGGAAAGCTGTTCAGCTGGAAATTCTGCATTCTGCTGGCAGTTGTGGTAGGCAGCGTGGTTTTTTACCGCCCGTTCTGCAAATGGCTGTGCCCCTTGGGGGCGGTCTATGCACTTATGAACCATGTATCCCTGTTTCAGATGCGCGTTGACCGCGATACATGTGTTTCCTGCGGTGCCTGCGCAAAAGCGTGCCCGATGGATGTGGATATTACCAAAACACCAAACCACGCGGAGTGTATCCGCTGCGGTAAGTGTATAAAGTCTTGTCCGACCAAAGCGATCTGCTATCAGTACGGTTTCGGCGACAAGTCAAAGACAGAAATCAAGGAGAATTGACAATGAAACGTTTTTTTGCATGGATCACAGCCCTTCTGATGCTGCTCTCCCTCGCCGCTTGCAGCAGCACACAGACAAGCACTGCGGCAGCTTCCCAGCAAGCATCTACTTCTGAGACGGGCAAGTCTGAAAATGAGCTTATCGCAGAGGAAAACGATATTCTGGCGGCAAATAACGCCCTGTGGGAAAAGGTTTTTGCCTCCATGGACAAGAATGTTACCGACACCACACTAAGCAGCAATTACGGTGATATTCTTATGAGTGCGTTGGATCATGCGAAGGACCAGTTCACCGATGAAGAATATGCTGCTTTAAAGGCCGATGCGGACAAAATCCGTGAGATCGAAACACAGATCGCAGCACTGCCGCAGGATGAAGCTGCCAGCCAGTCTATGACGCAGACGGCCAGCACATTCCCGCAGTTTGAAGGAAAGGATTTGGACGGCAACAGCGTAAGCAGCAGTCTTTTTGCCGATAATGCGTTCACCGTTGTAAATTTCTGGTTCAGCGGCTGCAAGCCCTGTGTGGACGAGATGGACGACCTTAACGCATTGAATCAGCGCATTCAAGAGCAGGGCGGCGAGGTGATCGGTATCAACACAGAAACTCTTGATGGCAACGCGGACAACATTGCCGCTGCCAAACAGATTCTGGAACAGGCCGGGGCTGCATTCCGCAACATCTATTTTGACTCTGCCAGTGATGCCGGTAAGTTTGCCCTCGGCATTATGGCCTTCCCCACTACCTGCGTTGTGGATCGTCAGGGCAACATCGTTGGGGAACCGATTATGGGCGGTATTGATAAAGAGGATAACGCTGCCACACTGCAAAAGCTGATCGATGAGGCTCTTGCGCAGTCGCAGCAGTAAATAAGAAAATAGCTTACAAACTCGCAGCAGTCATGGATACGAAAGTACCCTTTGACTGCTGCGAGTTTGTATTTTGCTGCGCCGCCGTGTGGCGGGCTATATCCCCTGCTCCAGGGCTTACTGCCCGGTTTGCTTTCCTTCTATAGCATATATTTTGTCTTTTCGATTGTATATCAGCATTTTATACTTGACAAAGTCAAGTGTATGGACTATACTCTTTTACGAAAGGAGATGCTGCATCCACCATGTATCAAAAGACCCTTTCCTACTACATCACCATGCTGTACCGCAGCTTTGCGGATTTCACAGGCGACAAGCTGCAGGAAGTTGGACTAAATTTCGGGCTTTTGTTTTTTATTGTATATATCGGAAAAAAGCCGAACTGTACGCCTTCGGAATTGACAAAAGCGTTGTCCCTTGACTGGGGGCACAGTCAACGGTGCATCAATCGTCTGACTGACGATGGCTTTATTACCAAGGAAAAATCAGGGCGTCACTATCTGCTCAACCTGACAGAACGCGGGCAGGAGGCTTTTGAAGCCGCCCACCGGATATTCTTTGACTGGGACGACAGATTTATGACGAATCTGACTGCAAAAGAAAAGGAACAGCTGCTTGCCTTATTGGAAAAAGCAACAGAAAGGATACCACACCATGTACGAAACGATTAACAGCCCCATCAATTACGGCGGTTTGGAATTGAAAAACCGCATCATTTTTGCCCCTACCACCTTTGGCCTTGCGGAGGACGAATACTTTGAAAAGATCCGCAAGATCGCCGCAGGCGGCTGCGCCATGGTTATCATCGGTGACGTCCCCGTCGGCAAAAGCCAATTTGAGAAATCTCTTTTTGATAAAAAAGGCTTCGCCCATTATCAGAAGCTGGTCGAAATCGTCCACAGCTATGACTGCCGCATCTGTGCCCAGCTGCACCAGTCCGACTCCAATATGCTGGCCATGCTGAAATACGTGCCCGGCGTTCTGACGAAGAAGATTTCCATGGAGGAGCTGCGTCCCCTGCTGAATGCCGAGGTTGCCCCTTACATCAGCAAGCTGTCCACCCGCAAGATCCATAAGATCATCAACGGCTTCGGCGAGGCCGCCGTGCTGGCTGTCAAAGCCGGGTTTGACATGGTGCAGGTTCACGGTGACCGCATGTGCGGCAGCTTCAGCTCCACCGTCTTTAACCACCGCACGGATGAATACGGCGGCAGCGCCGAGAACCGTGCCCGCTTTGCGGTGGAGGCCGTCAAAGCCATCCGCAGCCGTCTGCCGGAGATTCCCATCGACTACAAGCTGGCCGTCCGGCAGGAAGATCCCCACTACGGCAATGCCGGTGTGGTGGAGTCCGAGCTGGGTATTTTTGTACCGCTGCTGACCGATGCCGGTGTGACCAGCTTCCATGTAACGCTGGCGAACCATTCCAGTCTGGAGGACACCATTCCCCCGGCCAACCACCCGTACTTCAAAGAGCAGGGCTGCTTCCTGAAATTCTGCGATGAGGTTCGCCAATACACGGACAAGCCCATCACCGGCGTGGGCGGACTGAATCAGCCTGATTTTGTAGAGCAGCAGCTTGCAAGCGGACGCATCACCTGTGCTGCCATGAGCCGCCAGCTATTGGCTGACCCGGAATGGCCGAACAAAGTGGCCTCCGGGCAGATCAAGGAGATTCACCGCTGTGTTCGCTGCAACAAAAAATGCCTTGGCGGCTTGCAGCAGCATCAGGGCACCCATTGCATTTATGAGAAGGTATGACCTGTGAAATACGCTATTGTATTCAGCAGCCAGACCGGCAATACTAAACAGCTTGCCGAGGCTGTTTCCTCCGTTCTCCCTCAGGCAGATTTGTGTTTCTTCGGTTCCCCGTCACAGGAGGCCCTGCAGGCAGAGCGTCTTTTCATCGGCTTTTGGACGGACAAGGGGCGCTGCAATCAGGAAATCACCGATTTCCTGAAAACGCTCAAGGGCAAAGAGGTGTTCCTGTTTGGCACAGCCGGGTTCGGCGGCAGTCAGGAATATTTTGACAAAATTCTTTCTTCCGTTCAAAAGTGCCTCGGTGCTTCCAATACTGTCATCGGCACCTACATGTGCCAGGGGAAAATGCCGCAATCGGTGCGGGAGCGCTATGTAAAGATGAAAAACAGCCCTCTGCCGATCCCAAACGTTGACAAAATGATTGAAAACTTTGATACAGCTGTTTCCCACCCCGACGAAACGGATTTGCAGAAATTGAAATATGCCGTGGCGCAATGCATAAAGCACTGATACAAAGTAGGTCCTAAAAACACACTTCCGTCTGGCTGCTTGCGCCGTTATGACGATCCACTTTTTAAAGCAGCGGCAGACCAAACCCTGCTGACCCGCCATGACCGCTTTTGCCGCAGTCATAGCAAGACCCTTTATTTGCTTATCAATTGTGCACGGGTGCACGCGGGCAGACCTTTTATGGTCTGCCCTTTTTATTTGCACGCTTCCTCTGTTCTCGACAGATCGGCTGCTTATATGCTATATTGGTACCATCATACAAAGGAGGCGCATCCGCCCTGCTGGGTGCCTCCGCCATTGTATTTATGCTCATCATGCTGTCCAACCTGGCCGGCAGCCGGAACGGCGGTATTCCGATCACTTTGATCCTTGTCGGTGCGCTCTACCTGAGCCAGCAGGTATATGATATTTTGTTCGTGCAGGACAATGTAGCCAACTTTATGCACATCGTCGGCGGCGCCTGCGGCACTGTGTTTGGTTTTGCCGTGCGCAGAAAATAATACGCGGAGGTTTCCTTCATGAAGATCCTTGTCACCGGTTTTGACCCGTTCGGCGGAGAGACCGTCAACCCGGCCTATGAGGCTGTCAAACTGCTGCCCGACACCATTGCCGGGGCACAGATCATCAAGCTGCAGGTTCCCACCCGGTTTGCTCTTTCCGGCACCGTTCTGGAAGCCGCCGTAAACGAGCACCGGCCCGATGCGGTCATCTGTGTCGGGCAGGCAGGCGGGCGGTCCGCCATCACGCCGGAAAGAGTTGCCATCAACCTTGCGGACGCAAGCATCCCTGACAATGCAGGCGACCAGCCTGTGGACGAGCCGATCCGGAAGGACGGTGCGCCCGCCTACTTCACCTCTCTGCCCGTAAAAGCCATGGTGCAAAAAATGAGAGCCGCCGGTATTCCGGCAGCCCTCTCCTACACCGCTGGCTCCTTTGTGTGCAACTCCCTGATGTATACGCTGCTCTATCTCATCGACAGGCAGTATCCCGCTATGCGGGGCGGTTTTATCCATGTGCCGTATGCGATGGAGCAGGCCGTCAGCAAGCCGCTGGGAACACCCAGCATGGAGCTGCATCAAATCGCGCGCGGCCTTGCGCTTGCGGTAGAGGCAGTCGTCGAAAACGAGCGTTACCTTACCGCGAACCGGTAATACAGGCCCGATTTCTCGAAATAGTGCTTGCATTTGCACACAAAGGCGTGCCGCACTTCATTGGGTGCTGCACGCCTTTTGGCTTTTCTGTTGCTTGTTTTCCGAATGGAGATTTGAAAATGCTTACCGCACGAATTGAAAAATACGCCAAAACTATGTAAACGCCAAACCGCAGATCTCCTGCGAACGCGCCGCACTTTGGACAGAATCCTACAAAAGGAGCGCGGGAAAGCCCGTCTGCATCCGCAGCGCCGACAAAAGCACAGCTTTCCGGGTGGGAGCAGCTGGCCATGCAGGAATACGGGATAAAGGTCACTTCCTATTAAGTAGTCCCTGTCCTCCACTGCGGCGGCCTTACGGCTCCTGCAGCATGATCCGCACGATCTCTTTGTCTGTTTCGCGCATACCCTCACGGCCCAGCAGTCCCACATTACGGATGGTATTTTCAACGCCCTTTGTGACGATGCCATCCCCACTGCGGAACTGCTGGCCGTTTTTGTACATGTGATACCCCAGGATGCCCGCCTCCACGCTGGAGGCGATCTTCGCCGCACAACTGGCCTTGGCACCATCGCAGATAATACCCGAAACGATGGCCAGCGCATTGACAAGGGTGTGGGAGACCGCTTTCAGGTCTGCGCCCTGCAGATAGGCAATGCCGCAGCCCGCAGCACAGCCCGCGCTGACGGCCCCGCAGTAGGCGGACAGCCGCCCTATGCCGGCCTTCTCGTGGATCGCAATCAGGTTGGAGAGGGCCAGTGCGCGGCAGAGAGTCTCATCGGATGCCCCCAGCTCTCTGGCATACTCGATGACCGGCACCGAGACCGTGATGCCCTGATTGCCGCTGCCCGAGTTGATGACAACCGGCAGCTCACAGCCGCTCATACGGGCATCAGAGCCTGCTGCTGCCTTGGCAATAGCGCGGTTGCGCACATCCTCGCCGTAAAATTTCAGCATTGTAGAGCCGATGTTCGCACCGTAATCCCCTCGCAGTCCCTCCTCCGAGATGCGGGTGTTGTACCGGATCTGGGTTTCCAGCAAAGGTCGGATGTCGTTGATCTCGCAGGTATCGGCAAATGCAAAGATATCCGCAATGTTCAGCAGTGCCCGGTCTGTCAGACCGCTCTCGGCAGGGGCGGCGTCACCGCAGAGCTGCTTTGTCTCCTGCGCGGTATGATCCAGCAGCACTTCGCTGTTTCTTTGGATCAGGACAATATTCGTGTGGTACTGGCAGATGCGCACCACGGCGGAATCGCTCCCCTGCTGCAGCGTCACAATAATGTCGAAGATAAAGCCGTTGTCGATTGCCTTCACCGTGACCGGCACCTGCGTCAGGAAAGTGCGCATCGCTGCCTTCTGGTCCGCTGTTACAGCTGAGATGACCTCCAGTGCCTTGTCCGCCTGCCCGCCGACGATGCCTGCCGCTGCGGCGGCTTCAATGCCCTTCATACCATCGGTATTGGGCACGATGACGCTCTTGACATTCTTGATAATGTTGCTGCTCACGCCGATCTCGACTTTGTTCGGCATGCCGCCAAGCACATCCCGCGCCTTGGCGGCGGCGTAGGCGATGGCAATCGGTTCGGTGCAGCCCATGGCAGGGATCAGCTCCTCTTTCAGGATCTGCACATACGCCTGATAGGTCCTGCTCTGCTTATCCATACAAGTGACTCCTTTGGTTGCTCTGCAAAGTGTCCGCAGCGGGGTATTATACCGCGTCTGCTGGTTTGTATAGTACAAGTATAGACATTTTCCCCGCCTTTTGCAACAGCTTTTTGGCGGCGTCCCGATCCGGAGCACTTTATGCACTGGTTGGACATAAACCCTGCCGCTTTCTGCATCCCATAACGCAAAATGTGCCTGCTTGCGCGGGCACATTTTGCGTTATTCTGATTTTTCCTGTCTGGCCGCATTCAGCAGCTGCTTTTGAAATTTCCGGGCCGCCGTATTCAACGGACGGTGCCGGTCATAAACCAGACTTACTGAGCGCTGCGGAATCGCCTCCCGCAGGGTCAGCTGCACAATGCTGCGGCGCTGCAGGCTGCGGCGGGCCATCGGCTCCGGCACAAAGGCAAGGCCAAGCTCACTCTTTACCAGCGTCATCATCTGGTCTGTGGTGGCCGCCTCAATATCCGGCTTCAGGTCTGCGCTGTGCTCAAGGAAAAACTGCCGGTAAAACAGGCGGCTCATGCTCTCGTTCCCCAGCATGATCAGCGGATAGGCGTCAAGCTCCTGCAGCGAGAGCGTCCGGCTTGCCAGCGCCGTGAAGGTTTTCCCGCCGACCAGGATTTCGTTAAACGGCATCAAATCAACTTTTTTCAGCTCCCCTTCTGCACCGGTGGGGGTCGTCACAACAGCGAAATCGACCTCGCCGTTTTTCACAGCCTGAATCGCCTGCGGCGTTGAATGGTTGGAGATCCGCAGCCGGATACCGGGGTACTGCGCATGGAAGTCCCGCAGCCGTTCCGACAGGTAGATGTTCAGCGCCGTCTCGGTTGCGCTGATACTGATTGCACCATGCTCAAAGGTCGCGCTGGCGCTCAGCTCCTCCTCGGCATCTTGTATCTGCACAGCAGCCGAGGAAATGCGGGTATAGAGCATCTCCCCCTCCGGCGTCAGCGTCACACCCCGGTTGGAGCGGATAAACAGCACACAGTGCAGCTGATCCTCCAGCTTGTTCATCGTATGCGTGATGTTGGGCTGGTTGCTGCCCAGCACGCGGGCCGCCTTGGTAAAATTGCGGTATTTTGCGACAAAGTAAAAAATCTTGTAGTATTCCCAATCGACATACATAGGCGCAGCCTCATTCATACCAAAATTACATAGTCATAATGCGGTAAATACTTCTTACACATTCTATGTCACAAAGTATAATAGCACCGCAACCCAAAAGCAAGCAAAAATTTTCCTCTATAGAAACAAATTGTAAGGAAGGCGAAACCAAAGTGCTGACCGCAGTACCTGCGGAAGGGTACCTGGCTCTAAGGCAACACCGCATAATTCTGTGTGCCGCCCCTATATTTTTTCAAGACTGCGTCTCCCCTCTCCCCTGCCCGCATTTTCGGGTGGGGGCTTTTTGTTTACCGTCTTCAGCGTGTCCCTCTCTCAGAGCGCGTGAGTGGACGCCTCTGCAGCGCGTTTTACTGCAGGCAGCGGCAGACAAAAAAACACCCACAGCGGCGGCTGTGGGCTTTAGGTTCAATCATTATTGGCGGATGCTCCCAGCGCACGGCAAAGCGGATGATTCAGCAGCATACCGGCGATAACATACCGATAGGAGTGAACCGCACCGTTTCGGATCGTTTGCGGTATCCGCTGCTTTCGTACCAGCTTTTCCAGCGCATCCATCTGCTCTTTCAAAAAGTAAAAAGATATTTGTGGATAGATCTTGTCATCCAACTGCGTAGCAATAAACCGGCTGACAACCTTTGTTTCCGGAAACAGATAGTAGGCCGCCCTGTTCTGCTCGATTTCTGCTTTGCTGGCCAGATATTCCCTGCTGTTCATGATCAGGCAGTTGTCAGCACCGACCTTCATAACCTTATCCATCTCGGTCTGGAGCAGCCGATTGGCCAGGGTGCCTACGCGGATATCCTCCACAGCAGCCTCATCCACAAGCGTCTCCCGAATCAGGAGCCCTACCCGAAGGTTGACCTTGACTTTTTCTTCTTTCATTCGCATCACCCTTTGGTTACCGGGACAGTGTCTCCCCCTACCCTGCCTTACTTTGCGGCTTCAATCAAATCCCGGAGGCTTTGCGCCTGCTCGATCAGTTCATTCAGAATCGCAACATCATTATCACGGCGCTCCTGAGACATCTTTCTGACGCCACGCTTATAGCTGGTTGAACTCATTTTCTTAAAAATCTTATTGGCAACAGGCTGGATCGTCTTTTCCACAAAGGTCGCGCTTTCAGACTCGCTCTTTTGCTCCTTTTTCTCGACGCGCTTTGCCTCCTGATCCCTGGCCACATCCTTTGCGATTTCCTCGGCCTTCTCCGTATCATGCCGACTGACGGCGTCACGGTACTCCCCTACCCTGTTCTGCAGCAGGCGGATTGCGTTTTCACACTCCGCAAACGCAGTCTCCAGGCGCTCGGCCCGCTCATCCGGCTCGTTGGTTTTTCTGGCTCTGTCAATAGCCCGGATAAAGTCATAATGTATGCTATTGCATTCCTGCAGCAGGCGCTCCCGGGCATCGGTGTCACAGTTGCTCACATCAACCGCGCTCAGCAACAGATAGCACTGCGCAATTTTATGCTGCACCTCCGGCTCCAGCGTGATATAGCTTTCACACTCCATGCGGGTCAGGAACTTATTATCCAAAAGGCGAAGCAACTCTTTGTCCAGCTTTTCCTCAATGCGGAAATCACGGTCGATCTGCTTGGCTGTGGTTGCACTCACTTCCTTAATTGCCTTTTTAGCGTCCTTTTCCGTCATATTGAACGGCTCGTTCTGAAGGCAGATCACAAATTCTGCAACGGCCTTGCGGCGGATCTGTTCATCCGCAAAGCCGCCGCGGACCTGCAGGTTCGCACTGTATAAAAGCACCTTTTTTTCATTTTCCGAAAGACTGGTTGTGATCACATTGCAGTTTTTGATGGTGTTCCAGGTGGCGTCTCCTCTCTTTTCGAGGTACTCCATCGCGCGGTAGCGGCGCTCACCGGAGAGAAGGACATACACTGTCTTTCCATTTTCTTCCTGCGGAAACACCACCAAATTATGCATCAGGCCGTTGCGCTGAATATCCTCCGCCAGCTGCACAATGTCCTCTTGGGTATCTGCCTGCCGGAAGATTTCGTTGTCCGCGTTTACGCGAATATCGTACAGTGCAATATCCCGTGCTTCGTATTCAATGCTTTTATGCCCTGCGGTCAGATCACTGATAATTTTTCCTGCATCGCCATTATTGGAATCAATTTTGCCAAGCTCTGCATCCGTCGGGCGGGAACGTTTTACGATTTCCTTCTTTTTGGCGGGGCTTTTCATTCCCATATCATTTCACCTCCAGACGCTTTTTCAACTCTTCGTAGGCTTTCACATAGGCTTTTGCCACAGGCTGCGTTTTTGCCATATAGCACACAGGCAAAAAGCGGGAAATGGATGTTTTCACCGTCTTGCTTGTGGGAATTGCAACACTGAACAGCGATGTGCCGAGTTCTTCTTTAAAGTGCTCCTGAATCTTCTTGTCTGTTGCTGCGCTTTTGTCTACATTCACCAACAACACACCGGCACCCATCAGGTGAGAAGTGGAGCTTTGCTTCATCTTATTGCATTCATAATAAAGGCGAAATGCCGATTCTTCGGAGTTATCCTCACAGCCGGCTGGAATCAGGATATAATCCGCTGCATAGATTGCATTGGAAAGCAACAGGCTGTCCCGCGTAGGCTGTGTGTCAATAAGAATGTAATCGTACTCATCACGCACCTGATTGAGGAAATAGCACAGAAAATCTCCCATACCGGAAACCTTCCTCGGATCTCCGTCCTTCAGGCGCTCTGCATCGCCAATCAGAAGTTCAATGCGCTTATTGATTCGCGGCGTCTGCGCATCGCACGGGATCATATCCACATTTTCATACTGCGTTTCCACAATAAAGTCTCGCGTTTTGCTATGATACAGGAACCCGTCGAAAAGATTATAAAGCGCCTTACCGTAGAATTCATCACTTGTGATGCTCAAGCCGCCGCTGAGTGCTTTGGTGAGATTTCCCTGCGGATCAGTATCCACGCAAAGAACTTTTTTCCCCTCATCGCCCATCAGGTAGGCAAGATTGGAGGCCGTTACGGTTTTACCCGTGCCGCCCTTTTCAATGGCAATTGTAATAATTTTTGCAGACATTGAGCAATTCCTCATTTCTGTAAAGGCTGTTATTTGTGGATGTGTCCGTTAATTCTTGTTGCTGTGAATTGTCATTCTGTAATTCTCTTGTAATCGATTTTCCATGCCTTTTTGCCATTTCCGGTTGTACGATTTTATCATACTTCAGTGGCTGAATATGTTGAAACCTATGCCTCACCACAAAATAGTTGCAGCCATCTTTTGCTGTTTATTGTAATTTCAATTATAACATAGATATAAGTAAAGTCAATTCTCTTTTCCGGGTATCATCCCCCAAAAAGAACGTGGAGGATTGGTTGCTCGCAGTACAACCGCTACAAATGAAAGCAACAGCCCAACTATAACACCGTAGATTGTTCCCAAAAACAAAACGCTGACACAGGCAGCTACAAAAATATAAAATTCATTTCGGCTGACCTTAAACAACCGCACTGCCAGATGCAATTCCACCACATTCATAAGTGCTGAAATTACAATCGCAGTTAACACCGGCACCGGAAGATAACCGATAAAACCGGTTGCACAGACTAAAACAACTGCCATCACTGCACCTGCTGTAATCGAAACTGCCTGTGTTTTCCCTTCATACTGCTCATTCATTGAAGTTCTTGAAATACTTCCATTGACCGGGCAGCATCCCACACATGCCGATGCAAGATTTCCTGCTGCACACGCCAGAATTTCTTTATTTTCATCAATCTTATATCCATTTTTTAAGGCAAAGTTATTTTCTGATAATAAGGTTTCTGACATGATAACCGCAGCTATCATCAGACTTCTCCCTGCCGCCTGCGTCCAGTCAATCCCTGCAAATTTAAAACAATGAAAACTTGGAAGACCACTCTCTACTGCATCTAAAAGAACTACTCCCTGTTCATCCACATGAAACAGCAACGTTGCTACTACTCCAACCGCCATAATCACAATTGCCATCGGAAATTTCGGAATCAGTTTCCCAGCCAGCCGAAGAATAACCAACGCTCCGACTCCAAGTACAACTGACAACCAGTTAATTTCCTTACAGGTTTCAAAAATATGGTGAGCAAGTTCCGGTAATTCTCCTGAACCTGCCTTACCTCCTAATATCTTTGGTATCTGCATTAAAATAATCGTAAGTGCAATTCCGCTGATAAATCCCCCCATAACCGGTGTTGAAATAAAATCTACAATCCTGCCGGCTTTTAGAAAATAAAACAACAACAGCCATAGTCCGGTTAAAAGCGCAATCACAGGCACATACTGCATTGCCTCTTTGACAGATTCAATCACAGTCACCGGCTGTTCTGTATATTTCCGGAACAGTTCCCCTAGAATGTGTGCGTCTGTCGCACGATCTCCATCGATCGATGTTACTACATATTCTTCCGCATCAGCATGTTTGCATAGATACGAAATCATTTCTTCATATTCTTTATCTTTTACCGCTTCTGCTCCGTATACCAGAGAAGTTTTGTTCATAGTATAAGAATTGAACGAATATTTTGCATCGTTTAAATACTTGATCAGGAGCGGACTTGCGATTGCATATCCAATACGCATTCCAGCCATCGATCTTGCCTTTGAAAATGTCTGCGTAATGATCAGGTTGTCATATTTGTCCAGAAGCGAAAGTGCTGACTCTCCTGCGAAATCAATATATGCCTCATCCACAATCACAATAACATCCTGGTTGTGTCTGATGATATCTTCCACAAATTCCAGATCTTCATAGATGGATGTCGGTGCATTTGGATTCGGGAAAATCACACCACCATTTTCCGGATAATAATCTTCTTTTATGATATGGAAGTTCCCATCTACCTTCTTGCATTCGTATGGAATCCGGTAAAGATCCGCCCATACTTTGTAGAAGGAATATGTAATATCCGGAAAGAAAACCGGTTTTTCCGAGTTAAAGAAGGTAAGGAAACACATAGAGAGAACATCGTCAGATCCCACTCCCACAAAAACCTGATCTTTTCCAACATGATAAAAGTCCGCCAGTGCACTGACCAGTGTATCAGATGTCGGATCCGGATACAGCCTTAAACTGTCCACATGACCCTCCAGCTTTTTCATTGCCGCAAGAACTCCCGGTGCAGGTGGGTACGGATTCTCATTGGTATTCAGTTTGATCACTTTTTTCTGTGGCTGTTCACCCGGAACATAAGGTTCTACTCTTCGGATATTTTTCTCAAATTCTCTCATCTTGCTTTCTCACCTTTCTGTCACATCTTTTGCTTTTGTCTTATCCTAGCTGATATTCTTTTGCAAGCTCTTTGAATTTCGGCAGTGCATTTACGATTGTCTCATAAGCTACACAATATGCAATTCTGACATATCCTGCACATCCAAAAGAACTTCCCGGTACTAGAAGCAGATTATATTTTTTTGCTTCCTGGCAAAATGTCTTTTCATCCTTGATCGGAGTCTTCATGAACAGGTAAAATGCACCCTGCGGTTTGACACATTCAAATCCACATTCTATGAGTCCCTGCTAA
>ERZ791623.773-NODE-773-length-16113-cov-3.190248_pt1 | contig 16113 bp, 15 predicted proteins | sample MGYA00510268_ERZ791623 | MGnify/ENA primary metagenome ERZ791623 (study PRJEB30046, sample SAMN00715216) | human gut metagenome | study: EMG produced TPA metagenomics assembly of the A metagenome-wide association study of gut microbiota in type 2...
ACCCCTGCATCGTCTGCTGGGGCGTCTCCAATGAGATCACCATCTCCACCAGGGACAAGGCCGATATGCTCGACAATCACCGCGAGCTGAACGACCTGTGCCACAAGATGGACTCCACCCGCCTGACCACGCTGGCCTGCTACGCTATGTGCGGCCCCTTCAACCCGGTGGCCCACATCACCGACCTCGTCAGCTGGAACCTCTACCTCGGCTGGTATGTGCCGGGCCTGTTCCTGAACGACCTGTGGATGGACTTTTTCCATCTGGTCTACCCTAACCGTCCTCTGGGCTTCTCCGAGTACGGTGCCGAGGGTATGCCGAACCTCCACAGCTCGAAGCCCCGCCGCGGCGACCACACCGAAGAGTATCAGGCAAAGTATCACGAGTATATGCTCCGCTGCTTCGACCGGCATAAGTGGATGTGGGCGACCCACGTCTGGAATATGTTCGACTTTGCAGCCGACGCCCGCGACCAGGGCGGCGAGCCGGGCATGAACCATAAGGGCCTCGTCACCTTCGACCGGAAGACCCGGAAGGACAGCTTCTACCTCTACAAGGCATGGTGGAGCGACGAGAACTTTGTCCACATCTGCTCCAAGCGGTTCACCGACCGCACGGAGAGCGAGATGGAAGTGAAGGTCTACTCCAACCAGAAGTCCGTCGCCCTCTACGTCAACGGCGAGAAGGCCGGCGAGCAGACCGGAGAGCACGTCTTCAGCTTCCGTGTGCCGCTGACCGGCGAAATCGAAGTCAAGGCTGTGGCCGGTGACTGCACCGACACCGCTTCCTTCCGTCATGTGGACACCCCGAATCCCAGCTACAAGCTGGTCAAGACCAAGTCCAAGAGTGCAAACTGGGTCTGATTTGTGAAACATTCCGCCGACCGGCGGTTGTTATAGAAAAAAGGAGGAGAATCCGTGAAAAACACCAAACCGAAAGTACGGCTGTGGTCTGTTCTCACCGGTCTGACGGCTATCCTGACCGTCGCTGCCATCGTGGGCAACATCATCGCAAACCAGTACGCTACCACCCTCAACGTCGCTCTGAATGCATCTACCTATAAGATCATCCACGGCGAGAATACCGGCGATACCGAATACTTCAAGAAGGGCTTTGCTTCTGATGAGGAGCGCGAGGCTTACGAGGCCGAACTGTGCGCGACGGTCGAGGCCGAGGGCGCAGCTCTGCTGAAGAACGAGAACAATGCCCTGCCTCTGGCCAGCGGCGCTAAGGTCAGCCTGTTCGGCCACGGCTCTGTGGACCTGATGTACGGCGGCACCGGCTCCGGCTCTGTCGATACCAGCAAGGCTCCCAACCTCAAGCAGGCTCTGGAAGCTCAGGGCATCACCATCAACCAGACCCTGTGGGACCTGTACAGCTCTGACTCCATGATGAGCAAGTACAGCCGCATGACCCCCGCTTCCATCTCCGATACTCTGGAGGCAAACACCCAGTACGCTGTCAACGAGGCTCCCTGGAGCGCTCTGTCCAGCGCTGAGTCCAGCTTTGCTGAGTACGGCGACGCTGCGATCGTGGTCCTCTCCCGCTCCGGCGGTGAGGGCGCAGACCTTCCCAGCGGCGAGAATGGTACCAACGACAGCTGGATCTCCGGCCAGGAGGGCGACGGCAACTACCTCGCTCTGTCCGCTGAAGAGATCGAGCTGCTGCAGAACCTGAAGGCTCTGAAGGACAACGGTACCTTCAAGTCCATCGTCGTCCTCATCAACAGCTCCAACGCCATCGAGCTGGACTTCCTCAACCCCGAGATCTGCGGTGAGGACTACGGCATCGACGCTGCTATGTGGATCGGCGACGTGGGCCAGACCGGTATCAACGGTGTGGGCCAGCTGCTGTCCGGCGCTGTCACTCCCTCCGGCTCTCTGGTCGATACCTATCTGTACGACAACATGGCAAACCCCGCTATGTACAACTTCTACACCCAGGCTTACCCCAACGCAGCAGAGTACAACCTGCTGACCGAGGGCCCTGACGTGCAGGGTATGTACAGTGTCTATCAGGAAGGCATCTACCTGGGCTACCGTTACTTCGAGACCCGTTACGAGGATGTCGTCATGGGTACCGCCAAGGCTGGCGATTACAACTGGGCGACCACCGTTGCTTACCCCTTCGGTTACGGCGACAGCTACACCACCTTCGCATACTCCAACTTCAACGTGACCGAGTCTGACGATGCCTTCACCGTCACCCTGAAGGTCACCAACACCGGCAAGACCTTCTCCGGCAAGGAGACCGTTCAGATCTACTTCCAGTCTCCCTACACCGCTTACGACAAGGCAAACGGCATCGAGAAGGCCGCTGCAGAGCTGTGCGGCTTTGCCAAGACCGATGCGCTTGACCCTGGTGCGAGCCAGCAGGTCACCATCGAGTTCCCCGTGCGCGACATGGCCTCCTACAGCTCCGACGAGCAGGCGTACGTGCTCGACGCGGGCGACTACGTCATCAGCCTCCGCACCGACTCGCACACCGTCGTGGACCAGAAGACCGTGTCCCTCTCGGCCAAGAAGTACACGACCGACTCCGCCACCGAGGCGCAGATCACCAACAAGTTCGACGACATGACGGAGTACATGGGGAAGAACGTCAAGACCATGTCCCGCAAGGACTTCAAGGGGACCTTCCCCGAGGAGGCCGCCGACAAGAGCGCGGCGGACTGCGGCGTGGAGCTTGTGGAGTGGAAGCTCGAGGACCACGAGGACCCCAACGCCACGATGCCAACCACCGGGGCGGACAACGGCCTGCAGCTCATTGACATGCGCGGCCAGGACTTTGACTCCGAGGCGTGGAATGACATTCTCGACCAGCTCTCCGTTGAGGAGATGGCCGCCTGCCTGAACGACGATGCCTACAACACCCCCGAGGTCGAGTCCGTGGGCAAGCCCGCAACGGTAGAGCCCGACGGCCCTGCCGGCTTCACCTCGCTCACCGGTCCCACCGGCAACTGCTCCTACTGCTCCGAGGTCGTTATGGCGCAGACCTGGAACGTGGAGCTCATGCACCGCATGGGCCAGATGGTTGGCCAGGAGGCCCTGGCCTCTGCGTACAACGGTTGGTACGCGCCGGCCATGAACACGCACCGCTCGCCCTTCGCCGGCCGCAACTTCGAGTACTACTCCGAGGACCCGCTGCTTGCCGGCAAGATTGGCGCGGCAGTGGTGAGCGGTGCCGCCGAGAACGGCTGCTATGCCATGATCAAGCACTTCGCGATGAACGACCAGGAGTCCTACCGCGTGCAGCACGTCTGCACCTGGGCCACCGAGCAGGTTGCGCGCGAGATCTACCTGCGTCCGTTCGAGACCACCGTCAAGGAGGCCACGTACGAGATGAAGTACATCTCGGACGACAAGGGCACAGTCTCGACCAAGACCATGCCCGGCTGCACCGGTGTGATGAGCTCGTTCAACTACGTTGGCGCCGAGTGGGCCGGTGGCCGCAAGAGCCTGTGCACCGGCGTCCTGCGCGACGAGTGGGGCTTCAAGGGCATGGTCATCACGGACTTCGAGCTCTATGACTACATGAACAAGAACCAGGCCATCTATGCCGGCACCGACCTTCAGCTCACCTACTCGGCAATGACCGGCGAGTACCAGGGCACCAACACGACGACCGTTGTCTCTGAGATGCGCGAGTCCATGCACCGCGTGCTCTACACCGTTGCCAACTCCAACGCGATGAACGAGATGGTGCCGGGCTCCAAGATTACCTACGGTGTTGCCCCGTGGCAGTACGGCGTGTGGGGCGGCTCGGCGGCACTCGTTGCGCTGGCGGCGTTCTTTGGCTACAAGGCCGTGAAGAACCACAAGCTCATGGGCGCCGAGGGCAAGGACGGAAAGGCTGCCGATGTCCCCGAGGTCAAGAAGGGCGACAAGAAGGCGTCTGACGAGAAGTAGCAAGGCAGTTCTACTCGCATAAAGCAAGCGGCCCGTCCCCGGGTGGGGGCGGGCCGCCGTTGTGTGAAGTGCCTTCTCGCCTTAGAACGCGGGGAGGACGTCTTGGCCGTACGTGTCAGAGAGGTACTGCTTGAAGTCATCGCTTGTGAGGACACTGACCAGCGCGGCAATACGGTCGTCGTCCTTCTTGTCCGGCGTGGTCACGATGTAGTTGGCGTACTGCTCGACGGCTTTGCCCTCCTTGGACTCCACGGCAACGGCGTTCTTCACGTGGAAGCCGGCCTCGATGGCGTAGTTGCCGTTGATGACGGCAAAGTCAACATCTTGGAGCTGGCGCGGCACTGCAGCTGCTTCGACCTCAACAAACTGCAGGTTGTGGGGGTTCTCGGCAATGTCGACCGGGGTGGCCTCAAGGTTGTCGGGGTCCTTGAGCGTGATGAGGTTCTCCTGTTGGAGGAGAAGGAGCGCGCGGCCCTCGTTGGTGGGGTCGTTGGGAACGGCAATCTGCGCGCCGTCTGCGATGTTGGCCAGGTCAGAGGACTTGCCAGCGTAGATGCCAAACGGCTCGTAGTGGATGGCGGCCACACCCACCAGGTCTGCGCCGTTCTCGTCGTTGTAGTTGTTGAGGTAGTTGATGTGCTGGAAGTAGTTGGCATCGACCTCGCCCGAGCTGGTCACCTGGTTAGGGATGATGTAGTCGGTGTACTCCTTGGTCTGGAGGTCGATGCCCTGCTCCTTGAGCTTGGGCGCGGCAAAGTTGTTGAGGATCTCCGCGTGGGGCGAGGGGGACGCGGCAACCGTGAGCGTCTGGCTCTGCGCCGAGTCGCTGGCGGCAGAGCTGCTGGAAGACGAGCTGGAACCGGAGTTCCCGCAGGCAGCGAGGGTGGTTGCGGCAAGTGCGGCGAGGCCGGTGCCAATGAAGTTCCTTCTGGTGAGCATGACGGGTTCCTTTCTGTTGGAAAAATGATGAGAGTGGTGGTAGGAGCGCTGCCGAGAAGCGCAACGCGTTCCTGCTAGCGGTGGTCGATCTTCTTTGCGATGGCGTCGCAGGTGCTCTGGATCACCTGCACCAGGATGATGATGAGCACGAGAGTGGCGATCATGACCTCGTCCTGGTAGCGGTAGTAGCCGTAGCGGATGGCGATGTCGCCCAGGCCGCCCGCGCCAACTGCGCCTGCGATGGCCGTGTAGCCCAGGACCGCGATAAGCGTGATCGAGATGCCGCGGACAATGGAGGGTAGGGCCTCGGGGAGCAGGGCAGAGACCACGATGCGCGGGATGGACGCTCCGCACGCCTCTGCTGCCTCGATTGCGTCGCGCGGGACCTCGGCCAGGGACTGCTCGACCATGCGCGCCACAAACGGCGTGGTGGAGAGCACCAGGGGAGGAATCACGCCCTGCACGCCGGTGGTGGTGCCCACCAGGGCGCGCGTGACCGGGAACATCGAGACCAAAAGGATGATGAACGGGATGGAGCGCCCAATGTTCACCACCCAGCCCAGCACGGCGTTCAGGGTGCGCATGGGGTGAAGCCCGCGCGGTGCGGTGACGCAGAGAACAACGCCCAGGAAGATGCCTATGACGTACGAGAAGGCCGTGGACACAAAGAGCATGACCAGCGTATCGGCCATCCCCTCGCCAAGAAGAGAGCCGTACTGGGCGAAGAAGGATGCAAGGCTACTCATCCCAGCTCTCCTTTCCCAGAAGCTGACGGGTCACTTCGTGCTGCGGGTTGGCAAAGACCTCGGCAACGCTGCCCTGCTCAACGACCTTGCCCGAGACAAGCACTGCGTCATCGGCCGGGATGGCAAGGTCCTCCTCGATCTCCTTCTTAACCTCCTCGGGGTGAGCGGAGGGAAGGTCGATCTTGTTGATGGCAGGCACAATGTCCAGGTTGGCGTTCATGGCCAGCGTGGCATTTGAGACCGTCTGCGCCTCCACGCCCTGCGTGGCGTCAACCACGAGCACAGCGCCCTCGCAGGCGGCAAGCGAACGCGAGACCTCGTACGTGAAGTCCACGTGACCCGGGGTGTCGATGAGGTTGAACTGGTAAGACTCCCCATCGTCGGCATCGTAAACCACGCGCACGGCGTTCGACTTGATAGTAATGCCGCGCTCGCGCTCGATGTCCATGGTATCGAGGAGCTGATCGGCCATGTCTCGCTCGTCCACCGTGTGGGTGAGCTCTAGGATGCGGTCCGAGATGGTCGACTTGCCGTGGTCTATGTGCGCAACAATCGAGAAGTTGCGGATGTGGGAGGTGTCTGTTGTCTTCATGCGAGACATCATAGCGCATGGGCCGTGCGTCTTGCCTTCGTCGGCGCGTATCATGAAAGCTAAATCCCGCGGTATGAGAGGAGGCAACTTTGGACGTAAGTGAGAAGTGTACTCCTGATTTCGAGCGGCTATTGTCTGAGGCAGGTCTATCCGATCGTGAGGCAGAAGCTTTACGTACAGTTGCCCAAGGACTGACTGCTGAGGAGGCGGGACAGCTCATGGGTGTGACCCCCTCGACCGTTGGCACCTACCGACAGCGCGGATACAAGAAACTTGGTGTCTCCACGCGATCAGAATTCTTGAGTATTCCACAGGCGAGGGCAGAGGCTGCCTCGGCCGCGCGGAATGCCGATGCGGCAAATACTGCCAACAACGCACCAATGCCTGATCGCCCAAGTGCAGCAACCCCTTGTGGCGAGAAGCGCGCAAACGCAGCAAGGAGGGTTGCCCTCATAGCGATTGCATGCTTAATGGCTGCATTTGTCATGCCACGACTTTTGCCAGTACATTTTTACGAGGACAAACGCTTCCTAGATTCCCCCTCTGGAATCATCTCCACAGACTATGGCGAACTCCCGAATGTGATTGGCATGCGCGCGGACGCAGCTCAGTCCGGCTTCTGCCCCCTATTTGAGTCGCAGGCATCCGAGCTGCCTTCGGGCAAGGTCTTGGGGCTCAAAGAGGTGAAAAGCGCGGAGGCACTTGGAGCGGGTGTTTCCGTCTTCTCCTGGGGCGAGGGCTGCACTTCCGGCTATAACTTGGGGGGCAACTGGAAGGCAAGCGTGGTTTTGGTGGTAGCGACATAGCCGCTCACCCCATCAAATGCCCCTCCTGCGGGTCAACCTATGTAGCATCTTTCGCTAATGACAGATTTGCCACAGGCCATTTCGCTACCTTGTAGCCACAACGTGTTGTGCAACAGCAATGATTGCTACGAAGAGGTGAGCCTATGTTTAACTTCGATCCTACTAATAATGTGTCAAGAAGAGAGCTAATCACTATCGCGGCGAGTACATTTGCGCTAGCGACCATTTCGCCAATAGTAGCAAAAGCAGAAGAGGCCATTGTCTCAGATGCGATTATGATTCCAGGAAGTGAGGGAGCTCGTTGTCGATGGGACGAGGCAGTCAGGCAAGCGGCACTTCAAGGTGAGCCTGTATATTACGGGCTCGATAATGGGGCGCATCGAGTATTTCCAGATGTATCTCGAGCAATTGGATCCCAGCGTACCGTAAGCGCTTCGAAGAATCTGATAATCTCAGGTTTACCTAATACCATTATTATCTCAGCAAACTATGGGGTGACTTCAGCAGGGAAGATATCGCCATTTAACTGGGCTGCCATCTATATCTCGGCTGGCAGAATTATCAGTTCAAACTATAATCGCGCAATACTTGATGGCGGAAAAACGAACGCCATTTATTATCACGCAGAAATACGCGACGTCGCTGATATCTCAACCTATGTCGGCGATTTCTACTGTGAGTCTTACGCTTCGTTCACCGGGCATTTTTACTAACAACAATCGAGGTGGGCGTCTATGCTATACGGGCTTGGAGTTCCTGAGCTTCTCGTCACTTATCTCGTAACCTATGCACCGGTGCTTATTTGCATTGTTATTGCTGTCATAGCAATTGTATTGTTGCGAAGGAATAAACGCCCCTGATCCCGAGCAACTAAAACCCTGAGTAGATACGTGCTCTTCTCGCAAGAACATGTGAAAATTACTCGATGAACACTCGAAGCCAGCACAACGTGGCAAATAGAGGGTTCCATGAGCGTTTGCTCTGCTATACTTCTCTAGTTGACCTCGCCGTGTCTGGTGCGGAACCCCCACTTCCCACCTACCTAGTTCTTAAGAGGCCTCTAGGAACAAGATTTTGAAAGGATCCGCACCGTGGCAAACATCAAGTCTCAGAAGAAGCGCATCATCACCGCCGAGAAGGCCCGTATGCGTAACAGGGCTGTCCGCTCCGAGCTGAAGACCTACGTCAAGAAGGTTCACGCCGCCGTCGAGGCCGGTGACGTCGAGGCCGCTCAGGCTGCTGCCAATGCCGCTTGCAAGAAGCTCGACAGGGCTGCCGCCAAGGGCATCATCCACAAGAACCAGGCCGCCGACCGCAAGTCCGGCGTCCAGAAGCTCGTCAACTCCATGAAGTAGAGCTGCTTCTCTGAGATGAACTGAACTTTGGGAGCCCGGCCATGCGCCGGGCTCTTTCTTTTGCCGACAAGGGGGCCGGGCGCCCTGGCGGGAACCACGAGCTCTCTACTGGGCAGCTCCACAGATAGTCGCGATAAGCGAGAGGAACGCGGAATCCGAGTTTGCCGACCCCTTTAGTGCTCGCTCGCACGATGCGCAGGCAGCAAGGTCGCGCTCCAGCTCGCCAGGCGCAAAGCGACGAGCCCACCGCGCGTAGTTCCTCACCTGCCAGTCCTGCTTGCCAAGAGCCCGAGAGACACCCGCTCCCTCGCCACGGGCGTCAAGCGCCCGCGCGCAGATGAGTTCGCGGATACGAATAGTCACCAGGGTGAGGAGCCCCACCTGCGAAGATCCCCTGAGAAGCGCGTAGAGCTCCAAGGAACGGCGGGCATCCTTCTCGCTCAGGCGATCGAGGAACTCCCACGGCTTGACCTCTGCCACGCGAGCAACGCTAGCCTCGACATCCACAAGGGTCACCTGGCCCTGCCCTCCCTTGAGCGCCGAGAGCGTACGGAGCTGCGTGTCGAGCATGGTGGTCGACTCTCCCACGCGATCCACGAGCGCGCGGGCAGCATCCTGGTCGATGGTCAGACCATGGGAGCGGGCAAGCTTCTGCACGTAACCGGGGAGGTCCCTTCTCGTTGCCGGCGTACAGTCGATGACCGCCTTGGGGCCAACCTTCGCAACCGCCTTGTAGAGACGCGTCGACTTTGCCAGCGTGGTTGCCGAGAGAAGCAGTGTGCAGGCAGGGTTGGGGTCCTTCAGGTACGCGACGAGGGCTTCCGAGACGGGCTTGGGGAGCTTGTCGGCGGGTTCGATGATCACGATACGGGGGGAGTTGCCCACAGGCAGCGTGTTGAGAGACGAGATGACGCTGGTTGGGTCGGTGTCTGCCGTGGGGACAATCTCGTCCAAGTTGAAGGCAGCCAGCCCCTCGTCCAGGTAGCCCTTGAGGCGCGTGATTGCGCTCTTGCGCTTGAGCTCGTCGGCTCCAACCACCAGATATGCTGGCAGCAGCTTTGCCGTCTTTGCCATGCATTCCCTCCATCATGTTGACCTCCCTACTTTGCCACAAACCGGACCACCTCACAGGCCAGATGCCAGAGCCGCCGCGCCCCCGCCGGGAGTACGCTCCGTGAAGACCATGGGCCCCCTGGCACCGGGCTTCACCGTGACTGTCCCCACGTCCTTGGTGCAGAGAAAAACCGAACCGGCGCCCGATAGCACATCCATGCACTCCTTGCGCGGGTGACCGTACTTGTTGCCCTCTCCAGCGCTTGCAACGGAGACCTCTGGGTCGAGAGCCGCCGCCTCATCTGGCGTGAGAGAAACCTCGGAGCCGTGATGGCCCACCTTGAGAAAATCGATGTCACTAACGTCTCCCCGGGCAAGACAGGCGCCCGTCTCGTCCTTCTCGGCATCTCCGGTGAGAAGAGCAGATAGACCGTTGCCGTTGTGCTCGTAGGTAAGCGCAAGCTCCAGCGAGTCTGCGTTCTCGCTGCCATCGACGGGCTCGGTTGGCGAGACAACGCGCAGCGAGAACGAGCCAGCGCGAATGGTGTCCCCGTAGGAAATCTCCTCCGCCGCGTGTCTCGAGAGCTTCGTAATGCTGGCCGAGAGGTCTTCGGGAATCTGCTCTGAGACTCCCCCAGCCACAAGGACGCGATTGCATTCCACGCGTCCCACCAGGTCGTCCACGCCTCCTACGTGGTCGTCATGGAGGTGCGTGAGGACAATCGCGTCCAGGTGGATTATCCCCTGCCGCGCGAGCGCCTGCGATACCTTTTCGTCTGGCCCCGTGTCCACAAGCACTGCGGTGCTGCCATCGGCCACGAGAATGGCGTCACCCTGCCCCACGTCCAGCACGCAAACCCTTGCGGGCTGCAAGAGGCGCATGCCCAGCAGAAAGGCAATGGCTCCCCCTGCCAGAACCGCAGCGCCACGCAGGAGGATGCGTTTGCGAGGAGTGGGCCAAGCCCCGTAGAGCGCCACGCTTGCGGCGCAGAGAATCGCGAGCATGGGGACCACGCTTGCCTCCATGGGCAAGCATGCCAGGGGGAGCCTCGCCAGGGCACAGAGCACCACGCAGAACGCCTGGGAGACGCCTTCGGCGGCGGCAAGGACCGGGGACTGCAACGCCGAAAGGGGCGTGAGCGCAGCTGCCACCAAGCCCAGAGAGACAAGGCCTGCAAAGAGCGGCGCCAGCACCAGGTTCGCAAGTGGCGCGATGAGCGACACCTCGCCAAAAGCGGGGCAGGTCAGCGGCAGCGTGAAGAGCTGGGCGACGACGGATACCCCCAGGGCGTCGCAGGCATTTGAGCGCAGGCGCCCCAGGGCGTGGGCTAACGCCGGCTTGTGCCTGCCGGGATGCCTTGGCATGCGCGTGAGTACGTCAAGTGCATGACTCGCATAGCTCCCAAAGAGGCAGATTCCCACCACGGAGGCAACGGAGAGGAGAAACCCCAGCTGTCCCGAGACGTAGGGGTCGAGAAGTGCCATGACAAGTGCGGCTGCGCATGTGGAGGAGAGGGCATGGGACCTTCTCCCCACAAGGGACCCTCCAAACGAGACACAGCTCATGATGCCGGCGCGCACGGCAGACGCAGGTGCCCCGCAGAAGACGATGAAGAGCGCAATCACACCCAGGGCGAGAAAGCCTCGCAAGCCTGGTCCCAGCCTCGTCTTACCAAGTAGTGCCGCCAGCGTTCCTGCAAGAATCGCCAGATGACCTCCGGAGACCGCCACCAGGTGGGAGACACCGCAAGTCGCGAATGCGTCATCCAGCCCGCGCGAGCGTATGGGGGCACGGTCACCGCAGACGCTGCCGGCAAGTACCGCCGCCCCATCGGACTCGTCTGGCGAGAAGGACGCGAGCACTGCCTGTCTCATGCGCAGCACGGCGCCGAGGGGCCCACCCGCCTCGCGCACAGCCGTCACATGCACGACCGAAACCGTGCCCGCAAGCCCCTGCATGCGCGATGAGACGCCCCACTCGTCATCGTCGATTGGCTTGAAGCGCCCCACGCACGAGACCGCAGAGCCGCATTCGAGCCGGGCAGGCGAGCTAAGCCAGACCGCCCCCACCTTGCCGCCACTCTCGTCGAGCACGCGAGCGCGACCCCACCAGCCACGTCCGCCCTCGGCCATGTCGCCCTCGACCTCGAGGCTCCACGCCGAGACGGATGACGTCGAAAGCGCCGCCACAGCAGCGACCACGCGGGCAAGCGCAAGGCGCCCCAGGAGCGCACCGGAAAGTGTCGCAGCAAGGGCAAACGGAAGGACGGCCGGCACGTGGGCCGTGTCACGGCCTCGGGCCTTTCGCCTGATGGCAAAGGTAGCAAGCAGGCAGAGACAAACTCCGGCCACCGCTGTCACCACAAGCAAGACAAGCGAGAGCTGCATCCCAAAACGCAAGACGGCCCGTTCTGCCAGGATGACCGCCACAAGCCCCCAGAGCGTCATGGGAATGGCAGGGCGTACGGGCATGCGAGCATCGGCCGCGCAGGACGGCTCTGCAACAGGCGCGATCACCTCTCCTCCCTCAGACACGGATCTTGTCCTTGAGCTTGGCGAACTTCTTCTCGCCAATACCCGAGACGCGCATGAGGTCCTCAACGCTCGTGAACGCGCCGTTTGCCTCGCGGTCGCGAACTATCTCCGCGGCAGTTGCATCCCCAACGCCGGGAAGCGTCGTAAGCTCGGTAGCTGTGGCGGTGTTGATGTTCACGATGCCGTCTGTTGACGCACTGGGCCCGCTACCAGAGGATTCCCCAGATGTCGATACCGCAGCCTCCCCCGCAGTGGCGTCCCCCTCCCCTACGGCGGGCACATGAACCTTCTCGCCATCCGAGATTGGCTCGGCGAGGTTTAGGCGCGAGGTGTCCGCGCCCTCAACGAGCCCGCCCGCAGCCTCTACGGCGTCATTAATGCGCAGCGTAGCGCCTTGGAGCTGATAGACGCCGGGGGACGCCACCATGCCGTCAACGTGAACCACCACAGTTGGTGGGTCCTCACTCGTGCCATCGCTTGCAGAGGCAGCGTCTTTGTCCTGCGATGGCGTCTCCGCTGAGGCGGACTCGGCCACCTCGGCTGCCACGGCACTCTCGTCGCGCTCAATGGAGAAGGAGGCTCCCTGAGAACCCCGGGCAAGGTGAATACCCGCAACCATCGCAAGCACAGCCACAAGCGCAATCCCTGCCACCCCAGCCTTCATGGCAGGCGAGAGTCCAGCCCTTCTCGCTAGCGATCGCGCCTTGCGATGAACGCGAGAGCCAATTCTTTTGCCTGCTCTTGATTCCTGCGCCATGCCGACCACCTCCCCACATCGATGATGAGGGCGGCTGGAAGGTGCTTCCTACAGCTTTTGAGAAAGTCCGACACGAAGCCGACAGCCTGCAGGCAGGCATCTGTCACATTTTGTTGTTATTGCCGGAATACCGCCATGCAAGAAGTCCAATTCACGGTATCCCAACGCGCCATTCGCAGCGTTTTCGCAGGTGCGAATGGTAGGTATTCGCACTGTCGCAAGATGGGCGTTCCGGTGTGTCACCGAGCGTCACCGCCTGTAACCAAGCGTCACTGGGCGCGCCCGTGCAGAAATCTCACCTTGGGCGAGAATCTGGCGCCCCAAGGGAGGTTTACGACGGGATTCTGTACGAGAAGGACCCTCGGGTGCCACGTTGGCGCCCGAGCAGGGGTTTGGACGAGATTCCGTACGAGAAGGGCCTTCGGGCGCCAAGATGACGTCCGAAGGCCCGTTCTTGCAGCGTCTACACGCAGAGAGGAGGCACACCATCACTCAGCCGGTGCGTCATCCCTCGGCGCAAGCGATGAGTGGTGCGCGCGCAGCGGCCCCTTTGGCGCATGGTAGCTCGGGCACTGCGGGAAGTCCTCGTACTCGACGGAAGCCACCAGGGCGTTCACCATGGCCTCGTGGTCAAAGAGCTCCCAGGCGTCGAGAACCTCGCGCATGCGCGCATGCGTCTCCGGGCGGCGCGGCATGAACAGCGTGCAGCAGTCGGGCGCCGTCTGGGAAGAAATGTCGTAGGTCCCAAGCTCCTGCGCGCGACGGATAATCTCCTGCTTGTCAGAGCCAATGAGCGGACGAAGCACGGGAATGGTGACGGCCTGGTTCACCGCCGCAATGTTGTCGAGCGTCTGAGACGCCACCTGACCCAAGGACTCACCAGTCACGATGGCCTTTGCACCCTCGAGCTGCGCGATCCTCTCGGATACCTGGTACATGACGCGGCGGTACATGATGATACGCAGGCTCTGAGGCACCACCAGGGAGATCTCCCGCTGATATTCGCCAAAGGGCACCACGTACATGCGGCCCACCACGCCAGAAGGCGCAAGTGAGTCAACAATGTCGCGGCACAGGTACTCGCTGGTATCAGACGTCATGGGCCTGCCCGAGAAGTGCACAGGGATGCAGGTGGCGCCACGACGGCCCACCATCCACGTGGCCACCGGCGAGTCAAAGCCGCTCGATAGGAGCGTCACGACCTTGCCGGCCGTCCCCACCGGCAGCCCGCCCACGCCCGGCATAGACGCGGCGTAGACGAAAGTCGACCCCTGCACCACGTGCACCACCACGGTGACGTCGGGGTCGTGCATCTGCACGAGCTTGTCAGGGAATGCCTCGCACAGCGCGGACCCCACGATGTGGTTCATGTCGATGCTGTGCACCGGATACGTGGTCGAGCTGCGGCGCGCGTGCACCTTGAAGGTGGAGAAATCCCCAGCCTCGCGAAGCGCACGAATGGCGGCGGCGTTGTACTCGCCCTCGTCAAGCCCACACTTGTAGGCGAGCGAGACGCGCGCGACGCCAGGCACCTTGGCAATGGCATGCGCCATCTCCGGCGTAGCCATGCGGTCCTCGGACTCGACCACAATGTAGCCGGAGATGCGCTGGATATTAGCGATGGGAAACGCCTTGAGCGCACGATGCAGGTTGGTCACGAGCTGGTTCTCGAAGGTGGAGCGGTTCTTTCCCTTGAGGCCAATCTCGTGGTAGTGGACCAGGCAGAGTCTCTCGGTCATGGCCTACTGAATGCCCGCGTTCTCGCCGCGAATAGCCTCGTCGAAGTCATCCTGGACAAAGCCCAGGGTGCCGTCGGAGATCTCGCCCATGGCAATGGAGACCGAGTCCTTGCCGGACGCTACGGTGGTGATGTCATCGAAGTCCTGGATGGCCGTCACGCGAAGGTGCTGGCCACGCAGCATGTTGTTGATGTCGCAGGCGCGCTTGGACGCAACGGAGCAGAGCAGGAACGGGTTGTGCTCGGTCCTCTCGAGCAGGGTGTCGATCTCGGGCTTAATCACTGACATCTTTGGTAGATCCTCCATTTGACTCGTACAGGTCGATGGTGCGCTCCAGCTCTTGTGCGGCGCGCTCGAGGTCGTCGTTCACGATCCTCACGTCGTAGGACTCGCCCATCTCCATCTCGCGCCGCGCATTCTCCAGGCGGCACTCGATGGATGCCTCGTCCTCGGTGCCACGACCGCGAAGGCGGTGCTCAAGCTCGTCCATCGACGGTGGCTCGATAAAGACGAGCACGGCATCCGGATGGATACGGCGTACGTTGAGGCCACCCTGGACATCAATCTCCAGGATGAGCGACCTCCCCTCGGAGAGGTTCCTCCTCACCTCGGAAAGAAGCGTGCCGTAGCGATGCCCGTGCACGTTGGCCCACTCAAGGAACTCGCCCTGGCTCACCCGGCGAGAGAACTCGGCGTCATCCATGAAGTAGTACGAGACGCCATCGGCCTCCCCGGGCCTGGGGAGCCTTGTCGTAGCGGAAACCGTCAGGCCAAGCGAGGGACGGTCGCCGCGAACCTTCGCGACCAGCGTTCCCTTGCCCACGCCTGACGGCCCAGATACAACGAAGAGCCTAGCGGAACGCTCCACTACTTGGAGAGCGCCTCGATGAGCTGCTCGCGCTGACGGGCGCCAAGGCCCTTGACGCGACGGGTAGCGGAGATGCCAAGCTCGTCCATAATCTTGGCGGCCTTGGCCTTACCGTAGCCAGGGAGGGACTCGATGAGCGCAGAGACCTTCATGCGGTTGGCAATGGGGTCGTCGGAGTCAAGGACCTCCTCGAGGGTGACCTTGCCGCTCTTGATCTTCTCGCGAAGCTCGGCGCGCTCGTGGCGAGCCTGGGCGGCCTTCTCGAGGGCTTCCTTGCGCTGCTCATCGGTAAGCTGGGGTAGAGCCATTGTTCCTCCAAACATCGAGACAAACTGTTGTGAGGGGCTGGGAGGGAACCTACGGGCCGCCCCAGCGACACAACTAGCTAGTTTGCCAATTCCTCGAACAGTTTACAAGCCCTTTGTGACTACTAGCAGCAGGAATGCAGCCTACACACAATCAGAGCGACACAAAGGGCGGCTTGGGCAACACAAACGACGCCTCGCGGCAAGCCGCACGGGAGCTACCTAGTGGCAAAGCTCGTCCACGATGGCCCGCATGGCGGCAGCAGGGTCTTCTGCCTGCGTGATCGGGCGACCAACCACAAGCTTTGAGGCGCCGGCGGCGATGGCCGCTGCGGGCGTGGCCACGCGACGCTGGTCACCCACGGCGGCACCGGCTGGGCGCACGCCGGGTGTCACGATGAGGGCGCCGGGCCCGAGAAGCGCGCGCATCTCTGCCGCCTCCTGCGGCGAGCACACGATGCCGTCCGCACCGGCGGCTACCAGCTCGGCGGCGCATTCGGCCATCTGTGC
>ERZ791623.788-NODE-788-length-15919-cov-6.613086_pt1 | contig 15919 bp, 10 predicted proteins | sample MGYA00510268_ERZ791623 | MGnify/ENA primary metagenome ERZ791623 (study PRJEB30046, sample SAMN00715216) | human gut metagenome | study: EMG produced TPA metagenomics assembly of the A metagenome-wide association study of gut microbiota in type 2...
CGGCTGATGGACGCAGACGAACGCAGAGAATTGACGAGAGCCTTGTTCGCCTAACGTCTTCGCGTTTGCGAAGCAACAAACACCCCAGTGGGGTGTTTGAGTGACAGAACGGTCTGCGATAGCAGATGGAGGGGCCTCGCCCCGACAAGTTCCATTTTTATGCAAGGGAAAGCAGGCTGTGCGTATCTTGCGCAGAAAGACCCACTATTCGGGAAATGTGCAAATAGTGTGCAGAAAGTGTGCAGCCGCTTTCCTATATAAAGAAAGAACGTCAAATCTTACGATTTGACGTTCAAAATTTGGTGTACCTCCAGGGACTCGAACCCTGGGCCCACTGATTAAGAGAGCAAGCCGTGGGTTCGTCTCAAAAGATGGAAACTTCGAATTATCGTTATTTTTGTGCAAAGCAACGTGATTTTTTGCCCGGCAGTTTCTGCATCCTTTGTCAGATTTTGCAACAAAAAGCACCCTTTGCACGTTTTGAAACCGTGCAAAATCCGTGCAGAAACCGTGCACTTACTCTCCGACAAATAAAATCGCCCTATCCCCCATCGGCTTGACGGCATTGGTTTGAGTGGCCGAACGCCAAAATCAAGTATTGGAGGATTCTACTATGAACGAAATGCTTACCCATCCACCAATGCCACTGACACATCATTTACATTGGTGCCAGTTGGCCCGGTAATGAGCAAACTTCCAATGGCCTGCAGCGCGTGATAAGCATCGTTGTTCTGCAACGCGGCAAACACATCCCAACCTGCTGTACGAAGTGCGGCATCGGTCTGGCCGTCCACATAGCCGCCCGCTGCATCCGTAGGGCCATCCGTACCGTCGCTTCCCACCGAAAAGACACAGCAGTGTTCCAGCCCCGCAAGGGCCGGAGCTGCCGCCAGCGCCAGCTCCTGGTTCCGCCCGCCCAGACCGTTTCCGGTCAGGTGTACGACCGTTTCACCGCCTGCAATGTAAGCCAGCTTTTTGCCCCGTCCTGCGTGGGTGCGGACGATGGAGCCGAGGAAGCTGCCTGCTTCCCGCGCTTCGCAGCAGAGCCGGTCGGTCAGAAGGATCGGTTCGTATCCACGTTCCCGGCAGGCTACAGCCGCAGCGGCGCACAGTTCCCGCACGCTGCCGGTGATCCGGGTGGTCACGTTGTCCAGCGTTTTCGGCGTTTCCTGCTTCAGCAGCGCCTGTGCCTGCTCCGAAAGTTTTAGGCGATATTTTTCCGCAATAGCCAGGGCCTGTGCGCAGGTGGAGGTATCCGGCACCGCCGGGCCGCTGGCGATCATATCCAATGGATCACCCAGAATATCGCTGAGCACGATACTGAACACCTTTGCCGGAGCGCAGGCACTGGCAAAACGGCCGCCTTTCACACCGGAAAGACGTTTGCGGATGGTGTTCATCTCTACGATATCCGCTCCGCTGGCAAGCAGTTGTGCGGTAATTTCTTGCAACTCCTCACCGGAAATAAGCGGCTTTTCAAACAGGGCGCTACCGCCGCCGGACAGCAAAAACAGCACAGTGTCCTCCGGGTGCAGGCCATGGACAAGTTCCAGCGCCTTTTCTGTTGCCGCAAAGCTGTTGGCATCCGGCACAGGGTGCCCGGCCTCATAGCAGCGCACGCCGGGAATTTTCGCTTTCACATGGCCGTATTTGGTAACGACCACGCCATCCTCCATCTGCCCCAGCGTTTTTACCGCAGCATCTGCCATCTGCCATGCCGCTTTTCCCGCTGCAACAAGGAAAATACGCCCGGAATGCGGCATCTCTGACAGAGCACGTTTTACTGCAGCATCGGGTTTTACGGCTTGGATTGCAGAGTCCGTAATTTGCAGTGCTTCCTGATAAAGTTCCTGTTCCATCTCAGATGTCCCTTTTCTGAATCACTCTTCCAGCAGAGAACCACCTCATTTTTATCGGCCGATCTGAATGCCGGTCAGGTATTCATAATACTGCGCAATGGCGCTGTGGTCCTTCTGGCCGCCCTCATGATTGTGCAGCCACTGAAGAATTTCCTGAACCTCAGCAGTCATGGGGACGGGTGCGCCGACAGAGTGCGCGCAGTCCAGAGCATTGTTCAGATCCTTGATGTGCAGGTCGATCTTGAAACCGGGCTTATCGTTGCCCTCGATCATCATGGGAGCCTTTGCGTTCATGACGGTGGAGCCGGCCAGACCGCCCTTGATGGCCTGGAACACCAGCTCCGGGTCCACACCAGCCTTCTTTGCCAGCGTCAGCGCCTCGGCCAAAGCCTGGATGTTGCAGGCCACGATGATCTGGTTGGCCAGCTTGGTAGTGTTGCCGGCACCCACCTCACCGCAGCGGACCGTAGAAGCACCCATGGCATCCAGCACCGGCTTATAGGCATCAAAGATCTCCTGCTTACCGCCTACCATAAAGCTCAGGGTGCCGTCAATGGCCTTGGGTTCACCGCCGGAGACGGGAGCATCCAGCATCTCCACGCCCTTCTTCTGCAGCTCGGCGTAGATCTCCTTGGAGGCCACCGGGTTGATGGACGAGCAGTCAATAAACACTGCACCGGGCTTCATGTGGGAAACTACGCCGTTTTCGCCCAGCATCACCTCTTTGACCTGCGGGGAGTTGGGCAACATGGTGATGACCACATCGCACTGTGCGCCGATCTCCTGCTGCGTTGCACCCTTTGCACCGACAGCTTCCAGCTCCTGTACCGAAGCTTGACTGCGGTTATTTACCAGCAGATCCGTATAGCCTGCCTTCAGCAGGTTCTTTGCCATAGGTTTGCCCATGATGCCCAGACCGATAAATCCAATTTTCATAACAATTTCTCCTTTATTTAATATCAAACCGTCAGAAAATTTCAATTGCCTCGTACTCATTCAGTTGATCCAATGTAATGATCAGCGCATCTCCTGCACTCTGCGCAACTCCGGTTCCTCCATTGAGGGCTTTCACCCTCTTTCCAGCCATTCCGGGCAGATGTAGTTCGATTTTCTGCATTGGGATCGGGCGGAAATAGCTGTTTGCAAAAACACCGCTGCCGTTTACAAGTTGTACCATGAATCGGCCTGCTTTTTTGCACAGAACCAGTTCTACACTTGGGTGCAGTCCTGGTGCAAGTTCCGGCAGACCGCATATCTGATGCAGAACGTCCTGGATCAGATGCAGTGTATTATCGAATCCCTCATTGAAATAAAAGCTGCCCGCGAGCCATGGCAGGCAAACACCTTTTCCTTTTCCATATGGTGTCACGCCCACACCCGGAATGTCACTCACCTCTGTATAATAGCAGCGCTCCGGCGGTCCGAAGGGATGTTCCGGAATCAGATGCAAACAGGTCTGCGTTTGTTCGCAGAACACAACTTCGTTCAATATCGCCCCCGGAGCGATATAATGCGCCTCTGCACTACGTGGAAACAGCGTTTTTTCCGCTTCGCACAGTTCAAATACGCTGGACATCCGGTCTTTCCAGCTGTTCCGGACTTCGCAGATTCCGAGGCAGCGTAACTCAGGCAGAATTCCCGTGGACAAAACCGTGCCGCCCTGCTCTGCATAAGTGTCGAACATTTCAGCCTGTTCTTGCGTCAGTTTCTTCAGATCTGCCAGAATCACAACATCCCAGCGATGCAACAATTCCGGTTTCAGTTCTGCCAGTTTCATTTCATCAAACGGAATATGGCTTTCCGTCAGTGCGCGGATCCATCCGTAAGATTCCGGGTCATTCCTTGCCATAACCGGTCTGTTCACTAGCAGGACTTTTGCTGCACTGGTCAGTCCGGCATACAATTTCTCGTGTGCTTTATGAAAATCAAACGCTGGTTTGCTGGCTGTCAAAGCGGTCCGATCCTGGTGGTTTCCCAGATGGCCCATGATATACAGGCTCACACTGCCCGCATTGGCCAGATTCTGCCACTGACGGAGGGCAAGCTGCGGAGCGCTGACCGAGGTATCACGATACCGGAATCCCATAAAGTCAACACTTGCATTGTCTGCCGGGCGTTCCCGCAGCGGTCCTGCGGTTTTTCGTGCGTTGCTGGATGCACTGTACTGCCATTGTGCTACACCGATCTCTGTTGCCGATTCTGTGCGGATGTAATCCAGATTGTTGATGGCAAGTTCCGGATTGATTTCCCGAATCGTTTTTACCAGACGTTCCCGGTACTTCTTTGTACAGGCAGACTTAAACGACGCATACTTTTTATAATCCGGATTGCCCGGATCATCCTTTTGCGGAATTTCCAGCCCATACTGTTCCCGGAACAGCCTTTTGCAGTTTTCGCAGTGACAGGGGCCATGATAAACACCGCTGTAATCCACCACCAAAAAGCCACTCATGTTGCAGAACACGCCATCAAACGGATGCGTTGTCAAAACCTCCCGAAGGATCTCCAGGCTTTTTTCCTTCTGATAGGCTCCATTCGGGCAGGTCTGGATGTTGCCATTGTAATTGACGACATTTCCGTTTTTGTCCCGGTATGCCCAATCCGGGTGCTTCTCAAAGATAGGTTCCCGGATCTTTGAAAAATCGGTTCGCGCAATGACGCGGATCCCGCGTTTATGGCACGCTTCGATCATCTCCATCAGACTGCTTCCGGTCAGATAGGGGCTTTGTGTCTGAAAGTCCAGCTTTGTCTGATAGCTGGCAATGATTCCGGCCGCATTCAGCGTTACAACTGTTGCACCATAGTCCGCCAGCTGCTGGGCGTATGCTTCCGCATCAATATCCGCCATATCCGTTTCCCGGAGGTTCGTCTGGATCATCCGCCACGGATAGTCCGTCCACCAGTGTTTTACGTCCATAGTGCCTCCTTACATCCACTCCGATGGATCACTCCATCCGCGCTTGCCAAGATATTTTTCAAAGTCGATCTTTGCCGCCTGCTCTTTGGTCAATCTGGTATTCAGCATTTTTGACCAACCGCCTTCTGCTTTTTCACCGTTCATAGCATCGGTCGGCCGGAGCAGATTCAACAAAGGCTCTCCGGCTTCAAACCGCCGGGCGTTTTCTTTGATGATCTCAATGCTGCGTCCCGCTCGGTTCGGAACCTGCGGCGTGCAATGTGGTGTCAGATACACGGTATCCATATCCCACAGAGGGCTGTCTGCCCCCAATGGCTGTTCTTCCGTCACATCCAGACCGGCACCGCTTAAATGTCCACGGTTCAGTGCATCTACAAGATCTTCCGTGCAGACGATACCACCTCTTGCCATGTTTACAAGGAACGCACCCGGTTTCATCTGCGCAAGTGTTTCCTTATTGATCATGTGATATGTTTCATCGGTCAAAGCCAGCGTCAGCACCACAAAATCCGATTTTTCCAGCAGCGGCTGGAGCGTATCGCCATCATTTGCACAATATTTTTTTTCGATGTAGTCAAATCCCTTGATTGGGAATTTATCGTATGCAACGATATTCATTCCAAGCGCATGCAGACGCTCTGCCAGCATGCGTCCATTATTGCCCATTCCAACAATGCCGACGGTCCTGCCATACAGACCGCGCCACTGATTGGAGCCGTCCACACCCCAATGATGTGCAGCCTGTGCCGCCAGCAGTTCCTTTGTGTGATAGCAGTTCTGCAACATAAAATAAATGCAGTGCTCTGCCAGAACAGGGGCACTGCGCCCGGCAGCACCCGTCACAGGGATCCCGCGTGCAAATACTTCCGGACGGGCAGAACCATTCAGGCCGGCGTGATCACAGTGGATCCACTTTAAGGTATTTTCGCCCAGAATGCAAGGATCCACATCCCCCATCAGGATACAGACATCAGCATCTTTTACTTCTTGTTCCAGCTTATCCTTATCATAAAAATCCACATAGCAGAATTCCGCCTCTGGAAAAACCTGGCGCAGTGCACGCATATTTTCCTTGTCGTACCAGACAGTTGCAACAACTTTTTTGATCTTTGGCATACTCACATTCCTCCCTGTATCAGGATCGTTTTCATTATTATAGAGTTTTTTCGCGGATTCATATATCCATAAAATTGTTATTTTGTTTTTATTTTCGTTTTGTTTTTTATTTTCATCTATTTTAAGAACAGAAACGCTAATTTTTGTGATACACTAAATATAGTTTGATTGCGAGGTGTTATGGATGCTGCCCGATTCCGCCAATATCGACCGCCGCCTTGAGTTTTTCAGTGAACTGTTGTCCTGCCAGAATCATTTTTACCGCTGGGTCTATGATTCGGATGGTTTTCTTCAACAGACCAACTGTAAGGATCTGGCACTGAATAAGCTTTTTGTCAAAAGTTCTTCCTTCCAGTATCTTCTGGAACATTCCAGGGAAAGTTCCGCTCCGTTATTGCTCAGTTCCTCGCTGAATCTTTCATGGTGCGCTGCCTTTGAACATCTTGATGGAAAACTTCACCGTATCCATGTCATCGGTCCGGTGTTTACTTCTGAGCCTCCGCTCTCCGAAATCAGCAATGTTCTGAAATCCAGCCGGATCACCGATCATTGGAAGCCAAAGTTCATTGCGATCCTACAGCGTGTTCCGGTCACAAGCACAAGCAGTCTGCTGCAGCAGCTTCTGATGCTGCATTACTGTATTACCAATGAAAAGCTGCTGGTCAGCGATATTGTCTTTCAACATAACAAAGCACCGCTTTCAAATGAGGGTTCAACGGTCGGACGCGATCGGATGAACGTTTATCGTGCCGAACAGGCTATGCTGCGGATGGTCCGGGAAGGAGATTTGCAGTACGAAGAAGCGCTCGGCGCTGTTGCAATGGTCAGCACCGGTGCTCATATCATGGAAGGTTCCGCTCTTTCCAAAGCAAAGGTATCACAGATCATTTTTATTACTTTGTGTTCCCGCGCTGCAATCGAAGGCGGACTTTCTCCGGAAGTTGCATACAGCCGGAGCGACGCCTATATTCAGGATGTTCTCGACTGCAAGACTGTATCAGAGGCAGCCTCCATCGGCCATACGATGTATCAGGACTTCATCCAGCTTGTCCATAAATGCCGCACCAACCCGAACCTGAGCAAATCGGTCCAAAGTTGTTGCGACTATATTGAAAACCATCTTTCTGAAAAAATCACGCTTTCATTTCTGGCAAAGCGTGTCGGCTATGCAGACTACTACCTTTCCCGCAGATTCAAAGACGAAACCGGTGTCAGTATCAACACCTACATTAAAATTGCCAAAATTGAACGCGCGAAAATGCTGCTTTCGACCACACAGAAAAGCATTCAGGAAATCTCCGATGGCCTGAATTTTGGTACACGCAGTTTTTTCTCAGAAGCCTTCAAGTCCATCGTTGGCATGACCCCGGCTGCCTATCGCCAGAAGTACCAGCACTTATAAACAAAACCGGCTGTAGCATCCATGTGGTGCCGCAGCCGGTTTATTTTTTACGATTTTTTGATTTTCTGGAGTGCCTGATTCAGCCCAATGATATCATCTGCTTTCAACGCAGGCCCTGCCTGTTTGAGCAGGTTTTCCATGCGTATACCGGACATCATCTTCTGAAGATTCTGGTTCTGTGCTGTGCTCTTGGCCACATCCCCGCGTGCTGCACGCGCTTTTGCCATAATCGCATTTACCAGTTTTGCACTTTCCGGGTTTGCCAGCAGTGTTCCAAACGTATCTCGCAGGGAATAGCAATCCTCACAGAATGTTTCCTTGTCGAACCAGTTGATGACATCGCCCTTCTGCCGGAAACTATATGCAGGGTTCTCTTTTGCTGCTTTACGAATGGTCATCACATCACTGCAATGTGATGCCATCGCTTCCACTCGGTGTTCACCTTCCGTCAAAGGGATCGTAAATACAAAGATTCGGTTACCTGTACAGGTTCCCGCCTCCCGTCCATCAACCAGAAGGGTTACCTGCTGTTGATTAGAATAGACCTTGATTTTTGTGGTATCTCCACAGCGTTCCACATAGCGGCTCCCACACAGATGAACAAACGGCTCCTTGTGGTTCCATGCAGCCTTATAAAGGTAGAATGCATCTTTCCGCAGTTTCCGGTCCATTGTGACGAGACCTTTCTGATTTACGCCATGTTTCCCGCCTTCGTCACGACCATCTGCGGCAAAATCAAACATATTCCAGACATGCGTTGCCCACATCCATGGGCGTTCTTCAATACACTTCAGCAAATGTTCATGATAAACGCACTGGAACTCCTCTGAATAATCCCCCCGCTCCGGCAAGTCCGTATGGAACTGTGGATTTGCATCTGCACCATATTCAGAAAAACCCATCACACGGTCAGGAAAACGGCTGTGGTATTCGTCGAAGAAGCTGTCATTCTGTTCCAGTTCTCCCAGATACCACCCAAAATACAGATTATAGCTTCCGATATCTGCCAATTCGACCAGTGGATGTTCCTGTTCCAGCATAAAGGCGTGGGCCATCGTTGTCGGGCGTGTCGGATCCATCTGGTGGCACAGGGTATTCAGTTCCCGGTGATTTTCCATCAGATCCTCTGTCACTTTTCCGCTTGCAGTGATCTCATTGGAAAGGCCCCAGCAGATGATTGACGGATGGTGATGGCACTGCGTGATCAGTTCTCTCATCTGATCAAGTGTATTCTGCCGACCGTTCGGCATATGCATCGTGATGTACGGGATCTCTGCCCAGACCAGAATGCCCTGTTCATCACACAGATCATAAAATTCCTGTGCGTGCTGATAATGTGCCAGCCGGACCGTATTTGCTCCGATCTCACGGATAAACTTCATATCCAGTTCATGGTCTTCCCTTGTCAGTGCATTTCCTACGCCCGCCTTATCCTGATGACGGGAAACACCGCGCAACGGATAGGAACGTCCATTCAGACTGAAGCCCTTCTGCGGATCAAACTCCAGTTTCCGGCAGCCGAATTTCAGCGACACCGTATCTTTTTCCTGCCCGTCATCCAGAAGGATTGCTTTCGCCTGATAGAGATACGGGTCCTCCGTCCCATTCCAGAGGTGCACATCTTCCAAAGTAATTTCTGCACAGGCATATCCATAGCTGACTGCAGAAACTGCATCCTTATCTCCAATGAAAAAATGCACTTGCTGACCGCCTACGCTCCATGCTTCCAGCTTTACAACAGCACTCTTTGCACTAAGATCTATGACCGGGGTAATTTTCAGTCCCGGTGTTCCATCCATCGTCAGTTCAAAATGCTCTGCCGGAACGATTATCAGGTTCACGCTACGGTAAAGGCCGCCATAAAATGTAAAGTCTGCTTTCTGCGGATAGACATAATCGTTTTCGCTGTTATCCACCGTAACAGCAAGGATATTTTCTTCCCGGAGATGTTCCGTCAGGTCCACACGAAACGTTGAATAGCCGCCTTCATGGTGGGCCAGCTTTTCCCCATTCAGGAACACTTCTGCCGTCATTGCAGCGCCCTGAACTTCAAGAAGCACACGATTTCCCTCCGGCAGTTCCGGTTTTTTGAACGCTTTTGCGTAGCAAGCCGTTCCTCGCCAGTAATCGTTTCCTCCGTCCTGTCCGTCCTCAGCATTCCATGTATGCGGCAACGTTACAGGCATCCATGTTTCTGAAAAATCCGGCTGAACTTTTTCACCCTTGGAAAAGTACCAGTCCTCGTTCCAGTTTATTATTTTTCGCATCGCTGTTTCCTCCTGCTTCTGCCATCAAAAAACTCCTGAAGCAGCTCAGCACCGTTTCAGGAGTTTGACCGACGCCAGATCTTACTTTTCTGCAGCCATGGCAGCTTTCTGAGCTGCAAGATTTTCTTCTCTGCGAATCTTGTTTGCAGCCTGAACCTCAACCATCTTTTCTGCAGTCAGGGGATACCAATGCATGGCAATGATCGAGCAGACCCAGCCAAGGATCATCATGCCAAGCCACATCAGCATCGTGATCCAGAACACCTTCTGCGTTGCAGGATCGCCGGGCTGCGGCACATTGTCCACATATCCGATGGTCGCTAGCAGAGCTGCCGTGATCATACCGCCAGCAGCAGAAACGATTTTTCCCAGCATCGTAATGGTAGCAACCACCAGACCCGGTTCATACTTTCCGGTCAGATAAAACTCGTAGTCTGCAATATCATGATACATCGTGACAACGGCTGCATTAGTAGTGCTTTTGGATGCAGTCAGCAGTGAATAGAGAATTACAAAAATAGCGGTCGGCAGGGGCTTCACACTGATCTGTGTATAATCTCCAAACAGGAAGAACAGGAACATTGCCACTGCAACACCTGTTGCCAGCCATGTATAACGCAGGTATGCCTTGCCTGCACCGATCTTTTTTGCCACACCCGTGATAAAGAAGATCAGAACAACAGAGGTAATCGTCGTGTAGATGCTGATATTACCGCTGAAACCATAATTGCCGATCAGAACACCGAACACAAGGGTGCTGACCACTGCTGCGCTCGCGACTTCATTGGCAAGCTTATCCGATGCATCCGAAATAACGCCAGTCACAAATGCGGAGTTATGTCTGAGCATTCCAATCATATCGCTGAGCTTGACCTTGACACCGGGACGATAGTGTGCCATGACGCTTTCATAAGTATCGCAATCCTTCAGGGCAAACATTGCCAGCAGATCCATGATCAGGCAAGCCACCACGCAGGTGACACCAATAACCTGCAAAAGCTCAAACGTCAGACCGCCAAAAATCGGGAACAGGACTTTTGCACGATACAGGCTCAACAGCATTGCCAGAACCATCGTGTAGATCTGGGAACACCGGCCGATCAGAGGACGCTGCTTCGGATTATTTGTCAGCATGTTAGAAGCAATGTTCTTGCCCTGATTGTGGATCGTACGGCCCAGAACATAAAGCATATAGCAGATTGCGTACGGCACCACACCCATGCCAGGGAATACAAACATAATACCCAGCACCGATGCAGCCATCATCAGGTAACCGATTGCCAGGATCGGGCGCGCTGCGCCAAATCTCTTGGTGTGGATCTTCGGCACGATCACTGCACACAGCGGGTCTGTAACAGCATCAAACAGTTTGCCGGAAGATGCAATGGATGCAGCCAGTGCAGTTGCGAGGCCATAACCGCCCTTGGCAATGTATGCATTCATTGTAAAAACGATCATGAAAAAGTTTCCGACAGCCGGAACCATAGAATAGCAGATGATCTGCCACAGTTTACAGCTTGTGTAATTGGAATTTACATCGGGGGTAGTACTTTTATCTGTACTCATTTTTGATTTCCTCCTGATACTTGGTGTATCCGTTTCCATCCTGCAAGCCAGCGCTCCGCCTGCATTTCATAGGCATTGTTCCAAACCGGTCCCGGAAACGCTGCCTACGATGTTCGTTGTTAAGATTATGACATATTGCCACGCAAAAGTATATTTCAAAATTCGATATAATATCTGTAAAATCGTTTTAAAACTATAACCGAACGAATTTAAACGTAAAAAATCAAATTCAAGGAATGACGGCTTTGGGTTCTTCTGCTACAGTAGCTATAAAGTATATCCTGTCTTTTACAAGGCTACCTGATTGGAGGAATTCATTATGAGTAAAATTGTCATTATGGAATCTCTCGGCATCTCTGCCGAAGAACTCGCCGCCCGCAAAGCACCGTTTGAAGCACAGGGGCATGTGTTTGTGGATTATCTCAAAACCACCGATCCGCAAAAACTGATCGAGGAAGCCAGAGATGCCGATGCCATGATCCTTGCCAACATGCCCATGCCCGCGGATGTTCTGCGTCAGTGCAGTCGACTGAAATTCATCGATATCGCGTTTACCGGTGTGGACCATGTAGGTTTGGATGCCGCAAAAGAAAAAGGGATCTCTGTAAGCAACGCTTCCGGATATTCCAATGAAGCCGTATCTGAATTGGTCATTGGCATGGTTTGCTCTCTGGCGCGCAATCTTCGTGCAGTAGAAGACCGCTGCCGTGTCGGGAAGGATAAAACCGGCCTTGTCGGCTGGGAGATCAAGGGAAAGACCGTCGGCATCATTGGTCTTGGCAAAATCGGCACCCGAACCGCCGAATTATTCCACGCATTTGGTGCAAACATTCTTGCACAAAGCCGTTCCCTGCATGAAAATGCAGCAAATTATATTGAACAGGTTTCTCAGGAAGAGTTGCTCCGGCGTTCTGACATCGTTGTTTTGCACTGCCCGTTGAATGACTCCACCCGTGGAATGATCAATGCCGAAAAGCTTGCGATGATGAAGCCCACGGCTCTTCTGGTCAATGTTGCACGCGGCCCTGTTGTCGTGGAAAAAGACCTCGTCGTAGCGCTTGAAAACGGTGTGATCGCCGGTGCTGCCATTGATGTCTTTGATAAGGAGCCGCCGCTGGACACCGCCTCCCCCATCCTGCACGCTCCCAACTGCCTTGTAACCCCCCATGTCGCATTTGCTACGCAGCAGTCTATGAGCCTCCGCGCCGAGATCGTCTTTGATAATCTCGCCAAGTGGATGGAAGGTCATCAGATCAATACCATTCTCTGATTTTTCTCTATTTACGCCATTCTCGGAACATTTCTCCTTAAAAACAGTCCAGCGCAGCAGACGCTACCTCCCTGTGTGTGCTGGACTGTTTCAATTAAAGAAAGGAATTTTCTTATGAGCGATCATCCCCGAACAATTACTCTGCCTGCTGTACAGCTTCCTGTTCTGGAAACGGATGTTTTGGTTGCCGGTGCTGGTACGGCCGGCTGTATCGCTGCCATCGCCGCTGCACGCCAAGGCGCATCAGTCATCCTGATCGAAAAACTGCCCGTCCCCGGCGGCACTTATACCAACGGTGGAATCGGTGCCAATAGTTTTTATGTCATGAGCACCGATCCCTCTACCGCCAAACGAGTGGTCGGCGGCATTCCTTATGAACTGAACCAGCGTCTTGTGGATCTGTGCGGCGGAACAGGTTACTACCCCACCCCCAACGATCCGCACCATAACCCCTATCGTTTTGTTGGCGACCATGAGATCTACAAAGGTGTCGTCAGCCAGATGCTTCTGGAAGCCGGCATCACGGTCTACCTTCAGACCACCTGTTATGATGTGTTAACAGAAAACGGAAAAATCACCGCTGCACTGATTGCCAACAAAGATGGCTGCAGTGCCATTGCCGCAAAACAGTATATCGACGCTTCCGGTGATGGCGACCTTGCACGATTTGCCGGTCTGGAACAGATCGACATGTGGCAGGATTACCATACCGTCAGCGGTGGCTCCACGGGTCTGGTATTCGGTATGGCAGGTGTGGATATTGACCGGATGGTAAAAGAGAATCCGCAGGGAGCGGTCAAGCTCTCCAGTGCGGAACTGGATGTCCCCGGAATGTGTGCGGAACAATATGCCTTTACCACGATGAAAGATCCCGAACGCTATCAGGCCATCAGTGCTTTGGAAATGCGTCCATTTACCAGCATGTCCTCCATCCACAAAGGCGAAATGACTTATATCAACAATTCCAAAGGTGTGGACTGCGATGCAACGAAAGCCCTTGATTACAGCACAGCAGAACTAAAAATGCGTGTCAAGATCATGCAGTTTGCCAATGCACTCAAAACAACTGTCCCCGGATTCGAGGAGTCCTATATCAACTGGGCGGCGATCCAACTGGGAGTCCGTGCCAGTAAGATCACGATCTGCGATCACATGATCTCGCTGGATGAAATTACATCTGCGACTCGTTTTGAAGATGAGATCGGTCTGTTCGGCTTTGAGGACCTGATGAGCTACAAACATCCGGAATGTGAGATCAAAGACCCCGGCTTTTACGGTTTTCCTTACCGGATGCTGCTGCCAAAGGGCTGCGATAACCTGCTGATGGCAGGACGCTGTGTCACTACTGATATCAAAGCACATATGTCTACCCGGAATGTTCCCGGCTGTCAGGTCATGGGGCAGGGTGCTGGCGTTGCCGCTGCCCTTTGCGCCAAAAAGGACTGCACTACCAGAGAACTTTCCTATCCTGTCCTGCGGGATGCTCTTTTAGCGCAGGGTGTCATTTTGGAGTAAAACAGATGAAAATCGTTGTATTAGATGGCTATACCGAAAATCCGGGTGACCTGAGTTGGGCTCCACTGGAAGCTCTTGGAGAACTGACCGTTTATGACCGGACGAACGTAAAGGATGAGACCGAGATCATTCGGCGTATTGGTGACGCAGAAATCGTTCTGACCAACAAGACCCCCATCTCCAGAAGCACATTAACAGCCTGCCCTAGTATTTGTTTTATCGCCGTTCTTGCGACCGGGTATAATGTTGTGGATGTCGATGCCGCAAAGGAAGTCGGTATTCCGGTTTCTAATGTTCCGGGCTACGGAACGGCTTCTGTCGGACAATTTTCGATTGCTCTGTTACTGGAGATCTGCCACCACATCGGTCATCATGATGATACTGTCCACAGCGGTCAATGGTCCGCTTGTCCCGATTGGTGTTATTGGGATGCCCCTTTAATTGAGCTCAGCGGCAAAACCATGGGAATCATCGGATTTGGCCGGATCGGACAAGCCACCGGGAGAATTGCAAAATCGCTTGGGATGAAAGTTTTGGCATCCGGCAGCCGCCCGACTGAATCCGGACGTGAAATAGCCGAATATGTAGCTCTGGACACGCTGTTTGCTTCCAGTGATGTCATTGCACTTCATTGCCCACTATTTCCGGAGACTGAGCACATCATCAATCGAGACAGCATTGCAAAAATGAAGGATGGCGTGATCCTTATAAACAACTCTCGCGGCCAGTTGATTGCAGAGCAGGATCTTGCAGATGCCCTTAACTGCGGTAAAGTCTTTGCTGCCGGCCTTGACGTTGTATCAACTGAGCCGATTCAACCGGACAATCCGCTTCTCAAAGCCAAAAACTGCATTATTACGCCTCATATCTCATGGGCTCCTAAAGAAAGCCGTCAACGAATCATGGATGCTACGGTGCAAAATATCAAGTCTTATCTGACCCATGACCTTATCAATGTTGTCAATGGCCTTTGAAACTTTATAAGTCCTAAAGTCCAGCGAGTTGTTGAGCAATCGCTGAAAAACATTGCACAAACCCCAGAATCTTTTCAGAGTCCAACGGCTCAAAAAAATTCTGGGGTTCTGTTTTGTTCTATCTGATCTTACAATCGTTACAGGCGATCTTCTGACAAGTCAGTTCATCTTTCCGCCATCGGTATACAGATCCAAAATGTTTTTGCTCGCCGCCAATGGCGTTGATGATAGCCTGCGGAGCGTAGAGACTGTCGGCGCACTGGAGCCATCCTTCATAATCCGGTCTCCAAGTGCCCCACCGGTCATAACCACGCTATCTGCTGTTGCCCGCATATTTCTTCATTATCAAAAACGCATTCTTATTTTACGAAGTGATACAATCGCACAGCCTGCTCCGGAACGGTGCAGTTCAAGGGTTTGGGTGCTCCCAACAAGTATTTTGCAACGCAAAAAGTGTTTTTGTATAGACGAAAACATTGCTTGCTACAACTGTGAAGCCTCTCAATGCGCTCCCCAGTTTTGAAAATCATCCTGTATGCCAGACCGTCCGTTTTCAAGTTTAACTTGAAGCGGACGGTTATTTTTGTGTAAAACGAAATGCACACAGCTAAAGCAAGTTGTATGCAAAAGCGGAGGCGATACTTCCGGTTTTTTATGTCTAAACCGGAGGTGCGACCTCCTGAAAATTCAACAAGATTTCTGCTATGATAAAAGCGATCCAGTGGTTAGCCGGAACTAAAGCTTCCGGTTTTTGCCCCTAAAAGCCGAAAAAAGACCTCAAAACCGGAACTAATAGTTCCTGTTCAGCAGCAAAAGGATACGGTATACTTATCTTACGCACCCGGCACGATGTCCGATTTTCAAGAGAATTCAGAATAAAATCCACGCAAAACCGGACCTGTCAGGTCCTAAAAATTCTTTTGAAAGTGTGATAAGCTACCAGCAAGACACCAATTGAACCTTGAAAACCGAATGACCGTCTGCATGGGATACCCGGCCATGACCCCCAAGTGTGAGAGCCGGAAAACGCCGC
>ERZ791623.789-NODE-789-length-15891-cov-3.650922_pt1 | contig 15891 bp, 13 predicted proteins | sample MGYA00510268_ERZ791623 | MGnify/ENA primary metagenome ERZ791623 (study PRJEB30046, sample SAMN00715216) | human gut metagenome | study: EMG produced TPA metagenomics assembly of the A metagenome-wide association study of gut microbiota in type 2...
GATCATATCAGCCTGCTGGTCCAGCGGAGCCAGGTCAGAGGTGCCGGAAATATTGTTGCCGACAGTGCCGGTCCAGTCGCTGATGTCCAGCGCGGTGGCGTAGTCAGTGATGGAGGTTCCCAGCACCGGGATGTCGGCAGTCGCCTGTGCGGCGGCCTGCAGCGGTGCGGTGGCGTTGGCCAGGATCAGGTCAACGCCGTTGGAGACAAAGCCATTCACAATGGTGGCGCAGTTGGCGGAATCGCCGGAGGCGTTCTGCTCGTCAAATTTAACGCTGCCCTCGCCCAACTTCTCGACCAGAGCATCCTTGAAGCCCTGAGTAGCGGCATCCAGCGCTTCATGCTGGACAAGCTGGCAGATACCGATGTTATAGACCTTGCCATCCGCAGCGGCGGTGCTGTCAGCAGTGCTTGCAGCAGCCTCGGTGCTGGAGGCGGTGTCCGCAGCAGAAGCGGCGGTGTCGGTGGATGCGCAGCGCCTGCGCCGCCTGCGCCGGCCCCATGGTCATGGCGGCTGCCATCATAAGGGAAACTGCTTTTTTCATGTCTATTCCTCCATAGTACCTGCTGCGCAACCTTTTTGTTTCAGGTGTACACCCGCGTCTCCTCACGCGGGTCCCTCCTGCGCAGCCAGTTTAGTGCTTTAAAGTATAGCACACTTCACCGGTTTAAAGCAAGTGCAAATACGTATAATGCACCGTGAGATTTGCGACGTTTTTTGGTTATATTGACGAATGTTCAAATCGATGCCCCATAGGGGCGGATCCCATATCCGCCCGCGGTAGTTACCGCAGGCTGCGCGAGTACATATAGAATGCGCCCCTGCGGAGGCAAACAAAAAGCCCCAGCTTGCAAATAAGCTGGGACAACTTTCGGTTTTATTCCGCAAAGCAGGCGTTTTCCGCCTTGGCGATCAGCTCCACAAAGCGGTGGGGGTTGCTGGCTGTGCGCAGGCTTTCCACAAGGTCGCTGCGGCTCAGAAGGTTTACGAGCCGCGCCAGGATCTGCAGATGCAGGCTCTCACTGCCCGGCGGAACAGCGATCATGAACACAAGATCCACAGGTTTCCCGTCCGGTGCGCCCCAGTCAACACCGCGGCGCAGCAGCAGCGCCGAGATGCCCGGTGCGGACACGCCCGCGTTGCAGGCGTGGGGCAGCGCAATGCCGCCCCCGATGGCCGTTGTGCCGCCGAACGTTTCCCGGTAGCTGACCGCATTGTAGTAGGCATTGCCGTTGGTGATAACGCCGATGCCCTCCTGCAGCTCGACCAGAATGCCGAGCGCGTCGGCAGAGTTATCGATCTTTGCATAGAGCAGTACGCCCTTGGGGTTCATCAGTTCGCTGACCTTCATCGTCAAACCTCACGTCCTTCGGCTCTGCCGATCAGGCTGTACAGATACTCCCCCACTGCGCCCTCGGCGCAGGTGCAGGTCGTCACATGATCGGCGGCAGCCTTGACCTCTGCCGGTGCGTTGGCGACAGCCACGGCGTAGCCGGCCTCCCGCATGATCTCCAGGTCATTGTAGTAATCACCGATAACGACGGTGTTCTTCATGGATTTGCTCATGAGGGCGCACAGGTCATGCAGACCGCTGGCCTTGCTGACGCCGCTGGGCATGATTTCTAAGTAAATGCTGTTCGTGGCCAGGAAGTAGTTTTCCCGCCCGTAGTACCGCGTCTTGGCGTACTGGCCCAGCTTGCGGATGCTCTCCGGGTCGGAGGCAAAGACGACCTTGACCCAGCCGTCGGGCACGCTCTCCACCGGGCAGGCAATGCTGCCGAGGTGCTCGTCCACCTGATGGGCGTGGGTCACCTCATTGGCGTGGATGACGAACATCTCGCCGTTTCCGGCCATGACCTCCACGCCTATATGCGGGAACTTGTTCAGGATGTCAAGGATGGCCGTCGTCGCCTGCTCGCGGTTCAGCGTCGAGCGGTGCAGCACCGACTCGGCGGAGAAATCATACAGCAGCGCCCCGTTGCAGGAGATGGCCGGCAGCGACAGGCGGATGTTCCCCAGCGCCGCGCGGATGGACTCCGGCGGGCGGCCCGTTGCCACCGTGAAAAGCCCCCCCATGCCGGTGTACAGCTGGATGACCGCGCGGTTGCAGGCGGGGATGCCCTCCTTGGCCGTCAGCAGCGTATTATCCATATCACAGATCACAAGGGTATCGCTTAGGGGTGGTTTCATGCGCGATGTTCCTTTCTTAACCGTGTCAGAAACTCTGTAAAATAGGGCGGCAGGGGCGAATCAAACTGCATCCACTCCCCTGTCCGCGGGTGGACAAAGCCCAGCTCCTTGGCGTGCAGGCACTGGCCATTCAGCGATTTGATGCAGTTTTTGGGGCCGTACACAGCATCCCCTGCCAACGGATGCCCCGTCGAGGCCATGTGTACACGAATCTGATGGGTGCGCCCGGTCTTTAATTTGCACGCAATGTAAGTGAAATTGCCGCAGCGTTCCAGCACCTGCCAGCCCGTGTAGGCATACTTGGCCCCCGCCGCGTTCTCGGCCAGAACGGCCATTTTCTTGCGGTCCCGCGGGTCGCGTCCGAGCCACTTTTCCACAAAGCCCTCGTCCTCCTTGAGGTTACCGTACACCACGGCATGGTAGACGCGGTGGATGCTGTGTACGCTCATCTGGGCGCTGAGCGCCTGATGGGCGGCATCGTTTTTGGCTACGACGAGAAGGCCGCTCGTGTCCTTGTCAATGCGGTGGACGATGCCCGGGCGGATGGCCCCGCCGATGCCCGACAGCTGCCCCGCGCAGTGGTAAAGCAGCGCGTTGACGAGCGTGCCGTCCGGGTTGCCGGGGGCCGGGTGCACGACCATGCTCTTAGGCTTGTTGACAACGAGCAGGTCGTCGTCCTCGTACACAATGTCCAGCGGGATGTTCTGGGGCCGGGCCTCGATGGGCTGCGGGTCAGGCAGGTCGATGGCGTAGACTTTGCCGGGCGCCACCTTATCCTTTTTGTTGACGGGCGCGCCGCCGCAGGTCACAAGCCCCTGCTCGATCAGATTTTGCAGCGCACTGCGGGACAGCGTCGGGCACTGCCCGGCCAGACAGGCGTCCAGGCGCTGTCGCCGGGGGCTGCGGTAAGCTCAAGCCGCTCCATCTTCGTCCGCCTTTGGCTCTGCGGTCTTATCCTTTTTGAAAGAGTCCAGCAGTACGGCGAGCATCAGCAGGCCGACGCCGACACAGACGCAGATGTCCGCAAAATTGAAGATGGCAAACCGCATGAACAGCACGTTGATGTAGTCCACGACCACACCGTTGAGCACGCGGTCAATGAGGTTGCCCACGCCGCCGCCCAGTACCAGCGTCCAGGCTGCGCGCTCTGTCAGCGGCATTTTGCGCACGAACAGCATGATAAGGACAGCCAGCAGCATGACCGACGTCATGCCGATGAGCAGTCCCTGCTTACCGGCCAGCATCGAAAACGCCATGCCGTCATTCAGGCAGTAGCGCAGCTCCACAACGCCGGGCAGCACATCCATGCTGCCCACCGGCAGCAGCGCCGCCGTGGCCCAGTGCTTGATGAGCTGGTCAATGACGACCAGAATGGCCGCTCCTGCCAGCGATAACAAACCAGAAATCATACAACACCTTATCCGAAAAAATCAGCGGTGCTTAAACGTATAAGCACCGCTGACGGTAGAGTAAATTTACTGCTTCAAGACCTTAGCGCAGCGCGGGCAGAGGCCGTCCTCACCGACGGTAGTCTCGTACTTCCAGCAGCGCAGGCACTTGTTGCCGGCCGCATGGGCAGCGCTGACGCCGAGACCCTCGACCAGGCCCTTGACGCCGCCCTCACCCTCGACAAGGTCAACGTGGGAGACGATGAACAGGTCAGCCAACTCATCCATCGGGATGGCGTTCAGGAAGTCGTAGACCTCCTTGCTGCAGTACAGCGTCAGACCGGCCTCCAGCGCAGAGCCGATAACCTTATCGGCACGGGCCTGCTCCAGCACCTTCTTGACGTCGTCGCGGATGGCCATGATGCGGTCCCACTTAGCTTCAAACGCCTCATCGGCGGCAGCCTTGGCCTCGGGCATCTGCTCAAAGACAACATAGTCCTTCATGCCGTCCAGCTTCGGGATGTAGCTCCAGATCTCCTGGCTGGTGAAGCACAGGATGGGTGCCAGCAGCTTGGTAAAGTCGACCAGGATGCGGTACAGCGCGGTCTGGGCACAGCGGCGTGCGTGGTCATCTGCGCAGTACAGACGATCCTTGATGACGTCCATGTAGAAGTTGGACATATCAATGACGCAGAAGTTGTACAGCGCGTGGTAGGCACGGCTGAAGTCGTAGTGCTCGTAGGCATCGCGCATGGTGGCGGTCAGCTTGTTGCAGGCCTCGAGTGCCCAGCGGTCGATCTCGAACAGCTGGTCATCATCGACCATATCCTTCGCGGGATCAAAGTCGTTGATGTTGCCCAGCATGAAGCGGGCCGTGTTGCGCATCTTGCGGTACGCCTCGGACAGCTGGCGGAAAATTTCCTTACCGGCGCGGACGTCGACGGTGTAATCGCTGGAAGCGACCCACAGACGGATGATGTCAGCACCGTAGTCGCGGATGATCTCACTGGGCTCCATGCCGTTGCCGGCGGACTTGTGCATCTGCTTGCCCTGGGCATCGACGACCCAGCCGTGGCACAGGACCTCGCGGTACGGGGCCACACCCTGGGTGGCGACGCTGGTCAGCAGACTGGACTGGAACCAGCCGCGGAACTGGTCGCCGCCCTCCATATACATGTCGGCCGGGAAGCGCAGCTCCGGGCGCTCCTCCAAAACGGCAGCGTGGGTAGAACCGGAATCGAACCAGACATCCATGATGTCGGTATCCTTGGTCCACTCGGAAGCGCCGCACTTCTCGCAGACTTCACCTGCGGGGATGATCTGCTCTGCCTCGTACTTGTACCAGGCATCGGAGCCCTCCTTGCGGAACAGCGCGCTGACAGCCTTGATGGTGGCATCGGTGATGTGGTAAGCGCCGCACTTCTTGCAGTAGAAAGCCGGGATGGGCACGCCCCAGGTACGCTGACGGCTGATGCACCAGTCGTTGCGGTCACGGACCATGCCCTTCATACGGTCGTGGCCCCAGTCAGGCATCCACTTCACGGTGTCGATGGCCTTGTAGACATCGTCACGGAACTTGGCAACAGAGCAGAACCACTGCTCGGTGGCACGGAAGATGATGGGGTTGTGGCAGCGCCAGCAGTGGGGATACTGATGCTTGATGTGCACCTGACCCATGATGGCACCGGCTTCGGTCAGGTCGGCCAGAATGGTCTTGTTGGCAGCCCAGACACGCTGACCTGCGTACTTACCGGCCAGCTCCGTCAGGCAGCCGCCGTCGTCCACAGGAACAGTGATGGGCACATTGTATTTCTGAGAAACATTGAAGTCATCCACGCCGTGGCCGCCTGCGGTGTGGACGCAGCCGGAACCGCTTTCCAGCGTGACATGGTCACCCAGGATGACGGTACCCTCCTTGGGCAGGTAGACGTGATGATAGCGCATCAGCTCGAACTCAGCGCCGGAAACAGGTTCACCCACGATCTCGTAGTTCTCAATATGGCAGGCATCCATCACGCTCTTGACCAGCTCGGTGGCCATGATATGGTACTCCTCGCCGATCTTGACAAAAGAATACTCAAAGGCACCGTTCAGGCAGATGGCCTCGTTGGCGGGCAGGGTCCAGGTGGTGGTGGTCCAGATCACGAAGTAGGTCTTATCCATCGGGATGCCGTGCTTTGCCAGCACACCGTTGGGATCCTGAGAAACGTGGAAGCGGACGAAGATGGAATCGCAGTCGTCCTCGCCGTACTCGATCTCTGCCTCAGCCAGAGCGGTGCGGCAGTCGGGGCACCAGTACACAGGCTTCAGGCCCTTGTAGATGTAGCCCTTCTTGGCCATCTCGCCAAAGATCTCGATCTGGCGGGCCTCGAACTCAGGCTTCAGGGTCAGGTAGGGGTGCTCAAAGTCACCGATAACGCCCAGACGCTTGAACTGGTCGCTCATAATGTCGATATGCTCGGTGGCAAACTTTTCGCAGATCTGGCGCAGCTCCAGCTTGGAGATGTCCTTCTTCTTCTCGCCCAGAGAGGACAGAGCCTTCAGCTCAATGGGCAGGCCGTGGGTATCAAAGCCGGGCACATAGGGAGCCTGGAAGCCCTCCATGTTCTTGTCGCGGATGATGATATCCTTGATGATCTTGTTCAGGGCGGTGCCCATGTGGATGTTGCCGTTTGCATACGGAGGGCCGTCGTGCAGGACAAACTTGGGCTTGCCGTCGTTGTGCTTGATCAGGTTGTTGTACAGGTCGTTCTTCTCCCAATCCTCCAGCATGGCGGGCTCCTTCTTGGGCAGACCGGCACGCATCTCAAACAGAGTCTTGGGCAGGTTCAGGGTACTGTCGTACTGAGACTTATTCTTAGCCAATGGTTACACACTCCTCTAATTTACTAAAACGCTTTTGGGATCACTCGCTGAACTTCACGCCCTTAAAAGCGGCGTAGTCCGGCGCTGCAGCCTCATCCTCGGCGGCAGGGGCCGGGGGCGGGTCGAGCTTGAGCTGGCTCTCGTCCTGTGCCCAGAACTCCTCGCTGGTCTTTTCATCCGCAGGTGCCTCGTCCTCAGCATCCACATCCGCTGCAGCGGGCTGTGCCTCGGCGATCTCCTCGGTCACCGCAGCGGCAGTGGTCTCGGCAGCTGCAGCCTCATCCTCGGCAGGAGCATCCTCAGCGGGCTCCTCCTTCTGGAACTCAGGCAGGCGGCTCAGAGACTCAACATGGCTGCGGTACAGGTTCAGCACATCGGACTTGAAGCGGGTCACTTCCAGCCGGACGCGGTCATACTCGCGCTCCTGGGCAAGCTTTTTCTCGTTTGCCTCGTTGATGATCTCATCCGCGCGGTCACTGGCTTTTTGCAGCAGCTCGTTGGCATCACGGATAATATCATCACCGCGCAGATTTGCGCGATGCAGGATCTCTTCCGACTTCTGGTTTGCTTCCCGGATGACATTCTCACCCATCCGCTGGGCATTGATCAGCGCGCTCTTGAGCATATCGCCGTCAGCCTCGTAGCTCTCCATTTCCTTGTGCAGACGCTGATTCTCGGCGGTCAGCTCAGCGATCTGGCGGCGCAGCTCCTCAGCCTGATCTTCATCCTGCTTCAGCTGCTCCTCTACTTTATCCAGGAAACGGTCCACCTCTTCGGTCCGGTAGCCGCGGATGTTCTTTTCAAACTGTGCAGCACGCACATCCTGCGGGGTCAGCATAGTGGTTTCCTCCCTTTTCATTCAATATTGAAAAAACTCGATGATCGATCGGTCTTTTTTGCTTTTTCCGGGCAGGGCCGTCAGGCCAAAGCGCCCCTTGCCGCGCACCGTGAATACATCACCCTCATACACCGGGGCGTGGGCACTCTCTGCAGGCAGGTGGTTGATCTCCACCCGGCCCGCCGCGATCCACTCACACGCCTGCCCGCGGCTGCAATGGAGCATGGCCGCAAGCACAGCGTCCAGCCGCAAAGAGGACACGGTGGCTGTCTGCGTTTTGCGCTCTGCCTGCGGGAATTCGGGCACCTCATCCAGCGAAAGCAGCGTGGTGATGACCTCTGTCCGGCCCACCTGCAGCAGTTCCTGGCAGATGAGCTCCCCCGCCGTTTCCAGCGCAAAGACATAGGCAGTGCCCGGCGTATCGGCCGGGAGCACGATGTCTCCCAGCGCTTCCCGACGCAGCTCCAGCCCCATCAGGCTGCCCAGATAATCCTTGTGGCCCGGCAGTGCCGCCCCAGAAAGGGTACGGCAGGTCAGCTTCACGCAGCACAGCGGGCTTGCAGGGTAGCAGCCCTCCGGCTCCAGGCAGAGCAGCTTCCGCTCTGCTCCGGGCCAGCCGCCCTCAAAGTGATGGTCGCTCTCCGGCACATCGGCACGGTTCAGCGCCGCACGGGCCAGATCCTGTTCCCTGTCGCTCAAAAAGCCGGAGTAGCGGGCAATGCCGCGTCCCTCGGCCGCGCGGGCCAGATCCTCCACATGCCGCATCAAAAAGCGCTCTTCATCGGTGCGGGCGGGCACAAAGCCCCGCACTGCCCTAGGAGCAGGATCAATAGAACGCGCCATTGTTCTCCAGCTCGTCCAGCAGATCGCCCATAATGTCCACGTTGTACGGGGTAATGATGAAGGTGCTGTTGGCAACGCGCTTGATCTGGCCGTTGTTGGCGTAAGCCACGCCGGACAGGAAATCCACCAGACGGCGGGAAACTTCCTTGTTGGTAGACTCCAGATTCAGCACGACCGTGCGCTTGTTGTTCAGGTGGTCTGCAATGGTGCTGGCATCCTCAAAGCGCTCGGGCTTTACCAGAACGACCTTGAGCTGGGTGGTGGCGTGGATGTTGACCACCTTGTTCTTCTTCTGGGCACCCTCCACCGGCTCTTCCTCTGCATCGTCCATGCCAACGCCGAGACCGCTGTTGTTGTTCACCATCTGGGGGCCGTCGTCGATGTACTGATCGTCGTAATCGTCCTCACCGCCGAAAAGGCCCTTTTTGAGACTATCCACGAAAGACATAGTATCTGCTCCTTTCATTCGGGCAGCCGCAGCTGCCTGGCGCCTTTTGCAAAAGAGATGCAAATAGCTTTTACTATTATCGGATTTTTTGCCGCAGATGTCAATAACTACAAAAGTTTTCCATCATACAAATTTTGTCCGGAGACAATAATCTCGTCATAAAGCCGAACCTGACTGACAGAACCAGCCGTTCCGCTGGGCAAAACGATGAGGTCATCACCGTCTGTGATCTGTGGATGGGCATCGTCCACAGGGTCGATGCGGCAGAAGCGGGCCAGGTTGCCGTACTTCACATACACGCCGGGGATGTAGTTCTCACCCTGGCTTTCTGCCTCGGAGCCGTCCTCCTTGAGGTAGTGCACCGCAGCAGCAGGCACCCGCAGGCCGGTGTTGCGCCCCACGATGATCTGGGCATCGGCACAGTTCAGCCGGAGCACGTCGCCGTTGATGATCTCGCAGGAGAGGACGAAACGGGCAATGTCGTTTTCCGCATCGATGTTCACCTCGCTGACCTTTGCCTTGAGGGGCGTTTCCACCTGACCGGGAAAGCGGATCTCAACGCTCTTGGTCAAGGGCTTGCCGTCCCTACCCAGCAGCTTTTCCGCCTGTTTGGCCGAGCACACCCCGGCATAGTACCAGGTAAAGCCCGAAACGATCTTTCCCGCGCAGCCGTCCAGCGCGATCTCCGGGGAGGATTCAACGTAGGCTTTCAGGTTGGCTGCATCCAGCGCAAGGATATCGGCAGAACCAGCGTTCAGCCGCCCGGAGCTGGAGCTGCGGATGAAATAGCCCGTCTGCGGGGCCGTGATCTGGGACGGATTGCCCAGCTGGGACTGCACCGTGGCGGCCTGCTGGGTCAGCGCGGTGATCTGGTCGGAGAAGCTGGACACCTCGCCGGTGATGACCCAGAGCTTGTTCTGGGCCAGAATGTAATTTTCCTTCTCCGCATCGGTATCCTCGTAGTCCCCTGCATCCAGCGAATCCATCAGGTCGTACAGAGCAGCGGAACGGTTCTTGCGCAGGGATTCCAGCTGCACCGAAGTGGTGTTCTGGGAGCGCTGCAGCAGGTCGATCTGATCATTGATCTGGGTCAGCTGCTGGCGCAGGGTGGCCTGCGCTGCATCACTGTAGATCTCAGCCACCGCTGTGCCTGCCGAAACACGCTCGCCATCGGCCACCAGATACCCCAGCGTGCCGCCGCCCGCAACGTAGCTTTCCTCAAACAGGAGCACGCCTTCGGCATCCACGGTGTCCTCCACCGTAGCCAGCAGGGCGGTCTCGTAGGTATTGGGCGGAAACAGCACCTGCATTGCCTGATAGCCCACATACAATGCCGCCAGCAGCAAAAACACGATGACGACAGCGGCCAGCGTTTTCAGTGCGCCGGAGATGCCCTCGCGGTTTTCTTCCTGCATATCGCTCATCCTTTCGCTAAAAATTCATTTGTGAGATGTGCAGCCTGTTCCCGGACATCCGGGGCAGAGGCATCCAGCCAGCAGATGCCCTCCATGTGGCGGAACCAGGTCAGCTGGCGCTTGGCATAGTTGCGGGAAGCCTGTTTCAGCTTCTCCACACAAGGGGCAAGCGCGCTCTCCCCCGCAAAGTAGGGGAAGAATTCTTTGTATCCGATGGCCTGGGCCGCCGTCTTATAGGTATCCCGGTGTTCCCACACACGTTTTGCCTCGTTCAGCAGATCCTGCTCCATCATCTGATCCACCCGCAGGTCGACGCGGCGGTAGAGCTGGGCGCGCTCCGGGAAATCCAGCCCAAGGATCAGAGAACGGTAGGGCTTTTCGGGCGGAAGCGAGTCTGCTTTCTGCTCACTGAGCTTTTTGCCGGTGGCGCGGTAATGTTCCAGCGCCCGCAGCACCCGGATATGGTTGTTCGGATGGATGGCCGCCGCCGCTTCGGGGTCCACCGCCTGCAGCTCCGCATACATGGCTTCCGGACCCTTTTCATTCAGTTCCGCGGCCAGCTGTTCCCGCAAACCGTCCGGCGTTTTCTCAGCAGCAAAGCGGACACCATACAAAAAGCTCTGGACATAGAGCCCGGTGCCGCCCACGAGGATGGGCAGATGCTCTCTGCTGGAGATCTCACGTTCCAGCGCCCCGGCCAGCGCGGTGAAATCCGCCACGCTGAACGGTTCATCGGGCTGCAGGATATCTACCCCATGGTGCGGAATGCCGCGAGTCTCCTCGGGGGTCACCTTGGCGGTGCCCACATCAAGACCTTTGTAGATCTGCATCGAATCGGCGCTGATGATCTCACCGCCGAACTGCTCGGCCAGTGCAACACCCAGCGCGGTCTTGCCGGAAGCTGTGGGGCCGACCACAGCCAGCACCGGGTGCTTTTTGTTACACGATCCGTCCAAACTGTTTTTCCAGCTCCTTCCGGGTCAATTTAAGGACACAAGGCCGACCATGGGGGCAGAAGGGCGGTACCTCGCCCGAGAGGATCTTTTCTGCCAGTGCCATCAGCTCCTGAGGAGAGGTCTTATCCCCCGCCTTGATGGCCGCGCGGCAGGAGATGGAATGGAGCACCCACTCGGTCTTTTCGCTCAGGGCATCGCGGCTGCCTTTGGAGAGCTTATCCGCCAGCTCCACCAGCAGATCCTCGGCACTGCCCTGTTCCACATCCGCGGGCACAGAGCGCAGGAACACGCTGTTGCCGCCAAAGTCATCGATCTCCAGTCCTGCGCTTTCCAGCAGCTCAAGGTTGGAGAGGAGGGCAGTCTTTTCCTCCGCCGACAGCTCCACCACCAGCGGCTCCAGCAGCAGCTGGGCCGGAACATCTCCATAGTTTGCCGCCAGTTTCTCGAAAAGCTGGCGCTCGTGGGCGGCGTGCTTATCAATGATGCAGATCTCTTCCCCGCGCTCAGCGAGGATGTAGGTCTTGAAGATCTCACCCACATAGCGCAGAGGGGCAGGGCCTTCCTGCACGTCAAAGCCCAGCTGTTCCGGCGTATCCTCGGCAGCAGAGGTCTGCTGCGGAGCTGGGGCGGCAGGCATTTCCTCCTTGGGGGCAGGATCCCATGCCGCCATGTGGTCCTGATGTTCGGGCAGATCTGCGCTGTCCGGCTCAATGTCCAATGCACCTTCTCCCAGCGCTGCGGCAAAGGCGGGTGCTTCAGGCTCACTCTCCGTGGGAGCTGGTGCCGGGCTGTGCAGGGTGGCATCCTGCCGGATGGGCAGGCCCGATGCAACCGTTGTCCAGCTGTGCTCTGTCGGCTTTTCCTCGGCAATGCCCGGCACAGGCAGGATATCCGGGTGGCTTGCAGGTGCCGGACGGGACGGCGGTGCTGCTGCCGGTGTCGGAGTAAAACTCCGGAAGCTCCGCTGGGGCTGAGGGGTATGCTCATGGAGCGTTCCCGGCTCAGCCTGGCCCGGAATGATGGCAGAAAGTCCTGTAAAGTTATTCTTCTTTACATCTTTTTCTATCGCGTTATCATTTATTCCAGATTTGTTGGATTCTTCATCTTTTTTGTCCTCTTCAAAGGCAAAACGCCGCTCTCCGGTGCCCGGTTGGGCCAGTGCCAGCTTGACAGCGTGATAAACGAGGTCAAAGATATCGTTTTCCCGGGCAAAGCGCACCTCAGTCTTGGCCGGGTGGACATTGACATCCACAAGGTCAGCGGGCATTTCCAGAAGCAAGATTCCTCCAGGGAACTTGCCCTGCATCGTGGTGCCCTTGAACGCTGTTTCCATGGCCGCCATCATGGTGCGGTTGCGGACATAGCGCCCATTGATGTAGAAATACTGCATACTGCGGCTGGCGCGGCAGCTCCTGGGCTGGGTGATGAGGCCCCACACCCGGTAGACCCCTTCCTGATTGTCCAGCTCCATGAGGTCACGGCTGAATTCCCGGCCCAGCACCGCGTAGGCGGCACTGCGCAGCTTGCCGTCACCGGGGGTGACATACTGCAGCTTACCCTCCCGGACAAACTTGAAGCTGACCTCGGGGTGGCTCAGGGCCACATGGGCCACAATATCCGCCACAAAGGTACCCTCACTGGAATCCTTTTTGAGGAACTTCATCCGGGCCGGGGTGTTGTAGAACAGATCCTGCACCCGGATGGTAGTGCCCACGCCGCGTGCACCGGGCTCCAGCGGATAATCCTCTCCGCCCTCGATGCGGTAGACAGAGGCGCACTCGTCGTTCTCAGTACGGGTCAGTACTTCTACCCGCGCCACGCTGGCAATGGAAGCCAGCGCCTCTCCACGGAAGCCCAGGGTGTGGATATGGTTCAGATCATCCTCCGTCCGGATCTTACTGGTGGCGTGGCGGATGAATGCCGTGGGGATATACTCTGCTTCAATGCCCGAACCGTTGTCGCTGATCTCGATCAGCTTCACGCCGCCTGATTCAATGGTCACGGTGATCTGGCTTGCCCCGGCATCAATGGCGTTTTCCAGCAGCTCCTTCACCACGGAAGCAGGCCGCTCCACCACCTCACCGGCTGCAATGAGCTCTGCCGTGTGCTTGTCCAGAACATGGATGACTGCCATATTCGTTCCCTCCCCTGTTTTTTAGGATTTTTCAGGAAATCAGCCGTTCAGGCTGCCCTTCAAGGTCTTTTTCAGCTCGTACAGGAAATTCAGCGCTTCAATGGGGGTCAGCGTTTCCACATCCAGCGCATCCAGTTTTTCCAGCACCTCGCTGGGCACTGCGGGAGAGTTATACTCCTGCAGCGCATCAAAGTCCATCTGCTCCACCTTGTTCTTGGGGGCAGTGGCTTCCAGTGCGCGCAGCACCTCGTGGGCGCGGCGGGTCACGGTGCCGGGCAGACCGGCCAGCTTTGCCACCTCAATGCCATAGCTGTCATCGGCAGGGCCGCGGACGATGCGGCGCAGGAAGGTGATGTCCTCACCCCGCTTTTTCACCGCAATGTTGTAATTTTTCACGCCGCTGATGGTGCCCTCAAGGTCCGTCAGCTCGTGGTAATGGGTGGCAAAGAGGGTTTTGCAGCCCAGTCCCTTGGCCGGGTCGCTAATGTGCTCCACCACGGCGCGGGCAATGCTCATGCCGTCAAAGGTGGACGTGCCGCGCCCGATCTCATCCAGCACCACCAGACTGCGGGAGGTAGCGTTCTTCAGGATCTCTGCCACCTCGGTCATCTCCACCATAAAGGTAGACTGACCTGCCGAAAGGTCATCTGATGCGCCAATGCGGGTAAAGATGGCATCCACTACGCCCACATGGCACTCTCTGGCCGGAACAAAGGAACCGATCTGTGCCATCAGGGCAATCAGCGCATTCTGGCGCATATAGGTCGATTTGCCCGCCATGTTAGGGCCGGTGATGATGAGGCAGCGATCTTCACCGCAGTTCAGGGTGGTATCGTTGGGTACGAACAGACTGCCCTTGAGCATCTGTTCAATGACCGGGTGGCGGCCCTCCTTGATCTCCATAACGCCGCTCTCATCCACGTTTGGCATGACGTAGTTGTTTTGCAGCGCCGCCTCGGCAAAGCCTGCCAGCACATCGAGCTGGGCCACAGCCGATGCCGTGCGCTGGATACGGACGACCTCGGCGGAGATCGACGAAAGCAGATCGGCAAACAGCTGGTGTTCCAGAACCAGCAGGCGCTCGTTTGCACCGAGGATCTTATTTTCCAGCTCCTTCAGTTCGGGCGTGATGTAGCGTTCGCCCGTCGTCAACGTCTGCTTGCGGGTGAAGGTATCAGGCACCGAGTCGGTGTAGGAGCGGCTGACCTCAATATAGTAGCCGAACACCTTGTTGAAGCCGATCTTCAGCTTGGGGATGCCGGTCTCCTCGCGGTAGCGGGCCTCAAGGTTTGACAGATACCCCTTGCCGCCGTGCATGATGTCGCGCAGCTCATCGACCTCGTTGTTGAAGCCCGCGCGGATAGCGCCGCCGTCCTTCATGTTGGCGGGCGGGTCATCCACAAGGGCGGTCTGGATGTTCTGCAAGACATCCTCGAGCAGGTCGATCTGGTCAGCCAGCTGCGTCAGCAGCGGCGCACCGCAGGCCGCAGCCTGGGCCTTGACCTGGGGCAGCATGGCGCAGGTATCCCCCAGTGCCTTGACCTCGCGCGGGGTGGCGGAGCCGTAGAGAATGCGGGTCGTCAGCCGCTCAATGTCAAAGACATGGCCGAGGGCTTCTTTCAAATCGGCGCGGGCGATGCTGGCAGAATAGAGCGCCTGCACCGCACAGAGCCGCGCGTTGATGGCGTCGGCGTCCACAAGGGGCTGCTCGATCCAGGAGCGCAGCAGGCGCTTGCCCATCGAGGTTTCGGTCTTGTCGAGCACCCAGAGCAGCGTGCCGCGCTTCTCGCGCCCGCGCATCGTCTCGGTCAGTTCCAGATTTGCGCGGGTCACAGGCGACAGGCGCATATACTGTGCGTCGGCGTAGTTCTGCACGGTCTTGATGCGCTCAACGCCGTGCTTTTGGGTCTCGTGCAGGTAGTTGAGAAGCGCCGCCACAGCATACGGGACAAGCGCGTCCTTCTCATAGCCGAGGGTCGTGCGCCAGTCGGCGCCGAACTGGTCGGCCATGGTCTGCACCATGACGGCGTCCTTAAAGCAGGCATCCTCGCGCAGCTCGACCAGGGCGTTTGTGTGCTGCTTGATGTAGGTCGTGACATCTTTAAAGTCAAGCATCGGCGGGCAGATCAAAATCTCGCTGGGCATATAGCGGCACAGCTCGGTGATGATGGCTCCGCCGATTTTTTCAGCGTTCAGCTCGGTGGCGTAGGCCTCGCCGGTGGAAACGTCCGCAAAGCAGACGCCCGCACGCCAGCGGCCGCGGGTGCGCTTGCAGTAAATGCTCGCCAGATAGTTGTTTTTATCCTCGGACAGCATGCTGCTTTCAATGACCGTGCCGGGCGTGACAACACGGATGATGTCGCGCTTGACAAGACCCTTGGCGAGGGCAGGGTCCTCCATCTGCTCACAGATGGCAACCTTGTAGCCCTTGGCGACCAGGCGCGCCATGTAAGTCTCGTAGGAGTGGAACGGCACGCCGCACATAGGGGCGCGTTCTTCCTTGCCGCAGTTTTTACCGGTCAGCGTCAGCTCCAGCTCCCGCGAAGCCGTCAGCGCGTCGTCGTAGAACATTTCATAGAAGTCACCGACGCGGTAGAACAGAATCTCGTTGGGATGCTGTTTTTTGATTTCAAAATACTGCTGCATCATGGGCGATACTGCTTGCTCGGCCATGTTTCACACTCCTGTTTTTGTCTGGTTGATACGTTGCTTTGTAGGGGCGGGCATTGCCCGCCCGCGGGCCGTTTGCCCGGGCTATGGGCGGCAACGGGAAGCGACGGGCGAGCAATGCTCGCCCCTACAGTTTCCTACCGC
>ERZ791623.791-NODE-791-length-15848-cov-3.076869_pt1 | contig 15848 bp, 10 predicted proteins | sample MGYA00510268_ERZ791623 | MGnify/ENA primary metagenome ERZ791623 (study PRJEB30046, sample SAMN00715216) | human gut metagenome | study: EMG produced TPA metagenomics assembly of the A metagenome-wide association study of gut microbiota in type 2...
CTGTGGCAGTTTCCCAAGAATGAGGTTATCGACAGCTGGATAAACTGGTGCGATGTCAATGATAACAACGGCAGAGCTGTTTTTTCTACCTCTGCCTACGATTACCGCGAGGATATGAAGTATAAGGATACGATGTATTTCCTCGATAAAAAGACAGGCGAGCTGCTCAATTCGACGCATGTACCGCCGATTCCGCCCTTTGATAACACAGTTATGCGCGGCAGTCCTAACTTCAGTGCGGACGGCAAATATCTGGCAGCAGGAGCCAGTGACGGACGGGGAATTTTGTTTGACGAAACCGGAAAAATCATTTGGACAAGGTCTGTATCTAAGCCGCAGCAGGTGGATGGCGCTTATGTAAATGCCAGCGGACGCGACGGCTTTGTAACACCCTACGGCGTGCTCTTTACCACGATTAACACCTTTAACCGTGAAAATTGGCAGATGCCGACGCCGGTAGAGCACCCGAGCAATAACAGTATTTTTGTATTCAATACAGACGGTACCTTCCGCTATCAGTATATGGCAGACGGTACGATGGAGGAGATAGCCTTCGCCGGCAGGCTGGCGGCCTGCGCGGTGGGACGCAACGTGCGCACGCACAATTACAAAGCGCACGGAGCATTGGTGCTGGACCTGGAAACAGGCAAAAAATACAGCTATTTCCCGACCGAAGGACCTTGTCAGGCTATTGGTATTTCGCCGGACGGACAGTGGCTGGCAGGCGTGGAAGCGCCGGCGCTGACTCCGGATGGCAAAATTATCGGTGCTTACCGTTTACATATCTGGAAAAATAACGCAGGAGGAGCAAAGTAAATGTTAGAAAAAATAATTCATTATTATAAGCCCTATAAGCTGATTTTGCTTCTGGTGCTGACAGGCTCGTGCTTCTCGGCCTTGATGGAGCTGGTCTTTCCTTATATTGTAAGGCAGATGCTCAACGTTGAAATTCCCCAGAAGAATCTTGACGAGCTGTTTTACTGGGCAGGCATACTGGTAGTATTGTATCTTATCAACTTTGGACTGCTTTTCGCAATTAACTATTATGGACGTGTGATGAGCTCCGGCATTGAAAACGATATGCGCCGTGATTTATTTGCGCATATGGAAAAAATGTCCTTCCGCTTTTTTGATAATGCCCGCACAGGTCAGCTGTTGTCGCGTATTACGAGCGATATCGTGGAAATCAGTGAGCTGACCTTTAAAGGTCCGAATGATCTTCTCATCTGCACCATCAGCATGCTGGGTACAATTTTCATGATGCTTTACCTGAACCCCTTCCTTGGTTCTATTATCAGCGTGCTGCTGCTTTTTAAGGCAGTGCATTCTGTTTATGTCAACAGGAAGATGAAACGTGCCTTCCGCCGCAGCCGTGAAAAGTCCGGTGAGGTTTCGGCACAGGCAGAGGAGGCGCTGAGCGGTATCCGTCTGGTGAAGGCCTTTGCCAACGAACCGTTGGAGCTGGAACGCTTCATGCGCAAGAGCAACGAGCTTATGCGCGTGCGTAATGAATCCTTTGGTATTCTTTCGTACTTTAACGGCACAATTACCTTCTTTACCAATATCACTAACCTGGTTGTATTAGTCTGCGGTGGTGGGATGGTTGCTGACGGACAGCTGCCGCTCAGCGATTTTGTCGCTTTCTTCCTATATGTCAACATCTTTATGAAGCCTGTTTTCCGTCTACTGATGTTTACGGAAATGTACCAGCGCGGTATGGCCGGTTACAATCGTTTTAATGAGATGATGCAGCATGATGTGGAGATTGACGATGCGCCGGATGCGATTGACACAGGCAAGATTAAGGGACGCATTACCTTTGAGGATGTAACCTTTGGCTATCTGCAGGATAAGCCGGTACTGAAGCATTTTGATCTTGATATCGCTCCCGGTGAAAAGGTGGCCTTTGTGGGTGCTACGGGTGCAGGCAAGACAACGCTGGCGAGCCTTTTGCTGCGCTTTTACGAACCGACGCAGGGCAGAGTACTGCTTGACGGCGTGGATATCAGAAAGTATAAACAGAGCTACTTGCGCAACCATGTAGGCTTGGTGCAGCAGGATGTTTTCCTCTTCAGCGATTCGGTAAACTTTAATATTGCTTACGGCAAGATTAAGGCAAGCGAGCAGGAGATTGAGCAGGCTGCCAAGCTGGCGGCTGCTGATGACTTTATCAGCGCGCTGCCTGAGGGTTACGAAACCAAGGTAGGCGAGCGCGGCGTTAAGCTGAGCGGCGGTCAGAAGCAGCGTATTGCTATTGCCCGTGCCTTCTTGAAGAATCCGCCGGTGATGGTTTTTGACGAAGCAACGAGTGCACTGGATACCAAGACTGAAAAGCAGATTCAGAAATCCCTGGACAAGCTGGCAGAAAGCCGCACGACGCTGATTATCGCACATCGTCTGTCTACGATTATCAACGCTGACAGAATTGTGGTGCTGCATAACGGTGAAATTGCGGAAATCGGCACGCACAAGGAGCTGATGGCCCTGGGTGGCATTTATAAGCGCTTGTATGAGCTGGATGAGCAGGATTAAGCTTAAAAATTAAATTTAAGCAGACGGAGCAGTTAAATTGCCTTTCGGGCAGATAATTGCTCCGTTTTTTATGCTATGTATACACTTGCGGAGCTTTGCGCTTATTGACATTCACAGGCAAAAATTATATAATTTTTTTATATGCAATCTTTGTTTACTGCGGTAATTTCCGCAGTAATGCAGTATTATTTTTCGAAGGAGCGAATGAACTACTATGAAATACATGACTGGTAACGAAATCCGCGAAAAGTTTTTGAAATTTTTCCAAGATAGAGGCCATCTTATGCTTCCGAGTGCATCCCTGATTCCTCAGGATGACCCGACTCTGTTGATTATCGGTGCTGGCATGGCACCCTTCAAGCCGTTTTTCACCGGCAAAATGAAACCGCCTGCTACCCGTATCACCACCTGCCAAAAATGCGTGCGTACCGGTGATATTGAAAACGTTGGCCGCACTGCGCGCCACCATACCTATTTTGAAATGCTGGGCAACTTCTCCTTTGGCGATTACTTCAAAAAAGAGGTTATCCCCTGGAGCTGGGAGTTCCTGACTAAAGAGCTGGGCCTGCCTGCTGATAAGCTGTACATCACCATCCACACTGAGGATGATGAAGCTTTTGATATCTGGCACAATGTTGTAGGTGTTCCTGAAGACCACATTGTACGCCTGGCAGATAACTGGTGGGAAATCGGCAGCGGTCCGTGCGGCCCTGACTCCGAAATCCACATCGACCTCGGTCCTGAACGCGGCTGCGGCAAACCGACCTGCGGCCCCGGCTGTGACTGCGACCGCTTCCTGGAAATCTGGAACCTGGTATTTACCCAGTTCAACCAGATGCCTGATGGCACTTACCCGCCGCTGAAGAACAAGAACATTGACACCGGTGCAGGCTTAGAGCGTCTGGCAAGTGTTGTTCAAGGCAAGCCGTCCAACTTTGAAACTGACCTGATTTTCCCGATTATTGAATATGCAGCTAAAATTGCTAATGTTGAATATGGCAAGGACAAGGCTACCGACGTTTCCCTGAAGGTTATCGCTGACCATGTACGCAGCATGACCTTTATGATTGGCGATGGTATTCTGCCGTCCAACGAAGGGCGTGGCTATGTGCTGCGCCGCATCCTGCGCCGTGCTATCCGTCACGCTCGTCTGCTGGGCATCAACGAGATGTTCCTGACCGGTGCTATTGACGTTGTTATCGGCATGTTCGGTCACGCTTACCCCAACCTGGTAGAGAAGGCTGACTTCATCAAAAAGGTTGTGGAAATGGAAGAAACCAGCTTCCTGCGCACTCTGAAGCAGGGCTGCGAGCTGCTGAACGAGGAGATTGAAAAGCTGAAGGCTGCAAACAAAACCGTGCTCGACGGTGCAACTGCCTTCAAGCTGAACGATACCTTTGGCTTTCCCTGGGAACTCACTGAAGAAATCCTGGAAGAAGCAGGCATGACTATGGATAAAGAGGGCTTCGACGCTGCGCTGGAGGTTCAGCGTAAAATGGCGCGTGAAGCACGCAACGATAAAGAGGGCCGTCCGGTTGTTTATAACACCAGCGGCATCAATGTTGCCGAGCTGAAGGTTGACGAGGCTGCAACCGAAGCTAAGATTGTGAAGATGTATCCTGCGCATGACGCACAGCCGATGGAAAACGCTGCTGACGGCACTGATGTTGCTGTTATCTGCGACGTTACCGCTTTCCATGCTGAGGGCGGCGGCCAGCTGGGCGATATCGGTACTATTACCGCTCCGACCGGCGTTATCGCTGTAAATGTTACCAAAAAGCTGCCTGACGGCGCTGTTATTATGATCGGCTCCGTAACCGAAGGCACTGTTGCTGTAGGCGACGCTGTTACCTTTGCTGTGGACAAGGCTCGCAAGATGGATATCGCGCGTAACCATACCGCAACCCATCTGCTGCATGCTGCTCTGAAACAGGTTCTGGGTGCCCATGTTAACCAGGCCGGCAGCTATGTCGGTCCGGACCGTCTGCGTTTTGACTTCTCCCACTTCCAGAAAGTGACGGACGAAGAAATCCGTAAGGTGAAAAAGCTGGTGAGCGAAAAGATCCGTGCCAACTATCCGCTGGAAGAGCATCGCAATATGCCGATTGCCGAAGCGAAAGCATTGGGCGCTATGGCTCTGTTCGGTGAGAAGTACGGCAGTGTCGTCCGCGTTGTCGACGCCGGCGGCTGGAGCACCGAGTTCTGCGGCGGCACCCACGTCAAGAACACCGCCCAGATCGGCTGCTTCAAGATCGTGAGCGAATCCTCTGTTGCCGCCGGTATCCGCCGCATCGAGGCTGTCACCGGCCGCAACCTGCTCGTCCGTGCAAATCTGCAGGAGGCAATGCTGCACACCGTGGCCAACACCCTGAAGGCCAACAACATCACCTCTCTGCCCATCCGTGCCGAGGCCGTCATGGCCGAGAACAAGGCCATGAGCAAGGAGCTGGAAGAGGTCAAGGCAAAGATCGCCGCTTCCAAGGTCAACAGCCTGTTCGACAATGCTGAGGAAGTGAGCGGCGTGAAGATCGCTTCCGCCTACTTCACCGGCACCACCGGCGAAACCCTGCGCGGCATGTGCGACAGCATCCGCGACAAGGCTGTCAACCCTGTGGTCGCTGTTCTGGTGGGCAAGGCTGAGGATAAGGTCACTATGGCTGTCACCGTGAACAAGCTGGCACAGGAAAAGGGCCTCAAGGCTGGCGTGCTGGTCAAGGAGATCAGCGCCATTGCAGGCGGCAAGGGCGGCGGCAAGCCCGACTTTGCAATGGCCGGCCTGAAGGACGAGACCAAGATCGACGAGGCTCTGGCCGCTGTCAAGGGCATCGTTGAGAAGCAGCTGGGCTGATTGGAAGCGGGCTCACCCTCTCCGGCAGCGCAGAAGCGCTGCCACCTCTCCCAAAGGGAGAGGCAAGAGAGGCTTTAGGCAATGGTTCTGCAAGTTTGCAGTTGTTGTCCTGTCAGATGCATAGGCTCTCCCTTTGGGAGAGCTGTCGAGCAAAGCTCGACTGAGAGGGCGAGAAAAAAACTGAAAGGAGCAATTCCCATGGAAGATTGTCTGTTTTGCATGATCGCCGAGGGCAAGATCCCCTCCAAAAAGCTCTACGAGGACGATCAGATCGTGGCGTTTTACGATATCAACCCGCAGGCCAAGGTGCACTTCCTTGTTGTACCCAAAAAGCACATCCAGAGTGCCGCTGCCCTGACTGAGGAGGACGGTGCCCTGCTGGGCCATATCTTTGCCGTGATCGCCAAGCTGGCCAAGGAAGTCGGCCTGGACAACGGCTACCGCGTGATCTCCAATGTCGGCGAGGATGCCGGCCAGACCGTGAAGCACCTGCATTTCCATGTGCTGGGCGGCGAGAAGCTGCCTGTCTGAGCCGCGCGTAAAAATAACGGATCGAACAAAAGGAAGGGAATTGTTATGGCAAAGACCTATACCCTGAATGTTGCGGGCCTGACCCGTGAACTGACCATTTGCAAGGTGAACGACCACATGGACATTGCGGCCTTCATCATGCTGGGCGATGCAGAGTTGACCGTGGCTGCTGCCACCGAGCTGCTGAAAAAGTGCCCCGAGTTTGATATCCTGCTGACCGCTGAGGCCAAGGGCATCCCTCTGGCACACGAGATGAGCCGCCAGAGCGGCAAGCCCTACATCTGCGCACGCAAGGGCGAAAAGCTCTATATGGCCGACCCTGTCGTGGTGGAGGATCAGTCCATCACCACCGCAGGCAAGCAGAAGCTGGTCATCGACCGCAAGGAGCTGGACAAGATGAACGGCAAGCGTGTGCTTGTGGTGGATGATGTCATCTCCACCGGCGGCTCCCTGAAGGCACTGGACGCACTGGCAGAGCAGACCCAGTGCACCATCGTGGGCCAGGCCGCTGTTCTGGCCGAGGGCGATGCAGCCGAGCGCAAGGATATCATCTTCCTTGAGCCGCTGCCCCTGTTCTTCCACTAAGTAAGATGCGCCGCCCGCTCTGTGTTTTCTGCGCAGGAACGCTGGGGCTGGAGTTGGTGTGCGCCTTTTTGCCGCAAACGGGACGTTTTGTGCCGTTTGCGGCATTTTTTATTGCCGGTCTGCTGTGGGCGCTGGCGGGCCGTTTGCGCAAAAGCCCGGCCTGGGGTTATGGCATCTGCCTGATCCTGGGGGCCGCGCTGGGCCTTGTGCTGACCGGTTCCACGCAGGCAAAATGGGAAAAGCTCCAGACGGCTTACGATGGCCGCAGTGTCCTGCTGGAGGCAGAGGTGGAGAGGACCTCCTCTTCCTATTCCCCCGGCAGGGTGCGGGCGGTCCTGCGGGTGGAAACGGTGGACCGGGAGGCGGCCTCCCTCCGGGTGGAGTGCGCCAGCCTGCCCGCCTGCAGCCCCGGCGACCGGGTCAAGGGCCGCTTTGCACTGGAAACACCCGATGACACCTCCCGCCTGAATGCCCTGGCCGATGGCATTGCCATGAATGCTGCGTATGAGAAAGGCTTTGCACAGCTGGGGCAGAGCACCTCCTTCCGCGCCCGGACGGCCCGGCTCCAGAAGCGGCTGAGCGCCGCCCTGCGGCAGGGGATGGCCTCCGGCCCGGCGGGCGTGCTGGCCGCCATGGTTACAGGCGACCGCACCCATCTCTCGAAGGAACTGCGCACAGCCTACCGGGGCGCGGGGCTTTCCCATGTGCTGGTGGTCAGCGGAATGCACGTTTCGATCCTGTGCGGCGATGTGCTGGGCAGGCTGCTGCCCAACCGCAAAAAGCGACTGCGCGGCTATACCGGCCGCCGGGTCAGGGCGCTGTTCAGCGCGGTGCTGGCATTGCTGCTGGTGGGAGTGACGGGCTTTACGCCCTCTGTTTTGCGCGCGGCGGGGGCCGTCTGGCTCAGTGCGCTGGGGGTCTGGGTCTACGGCCCGCCGGATGCCCTGACCTCGCTGGGCGTGGCCGGTGTTCTGATGACGGCGGGCAACAGCTACGCCGTCTGTGACGTGGGCTTTCAGCTCTCCTTTGCGGCGGTGGTGGGCACCCTGGCCGGTGGGGTCGTGGTGCGCCGCAGTCAGGAAGCCTGGGAAAAACAGCGGGCAAAGAAAAAGCGCCCCCGCCTCCGGTTCTGGAAACGGAAAGCGCTTGGGCTTGCGGGAAGTCTGTGGGAAACGGTCTGCATCTCGGCTTGCGCCTCCATGGCCACCTTCCCGGTGCTGGTGCTGCGGGGGATGAGCACCAGCCTGTACGCGCTGGTGTCCGGTGCGGCGGTGCTCTGGCTGGTGGAACCCATCCTGCTCACCGGTCTGGGGGCGGCCCTGCTGGGGCTTGCGCCCGCACTGGCCCCGGCTCAGCGGGTGTGCTCGTGCTGCGCGGAATTTCTGGCAGAGGTGCTGGACTGCTGGGCGCTCTGGGTGTCCGGCTGGCCCGGGGCACAGATCTGGTTCGAAACAGCTTATGCCGCCGTGGTCTGCCTGCTGCTGGCCGGGCTCTGCTGGCTGGCGTTCCATAACAGGGTGCGCCTGCGGGCGGCCCTGCCTGCCCTTCTGCTGGCGGCGGGGCTTGCTGTTTTCACCGGCAATGCCCTGAGCAGGGATGTTGTCCGGGTGGAGCTGGTGGGCAGCCGGAATGCCCCGGCGGTGATCATCAGCCGGAACGAGAGCGCCGTCATCCTCTTCCGCGGCGGCGATGTGACCCGAAGCGCCGTGGAGACCACGCTGGAGCGCCGGAATATCCGGACGGTGGAGTGCCTGATCGACCTGCGGCTCAGGCCCCGGAGCGCCCAGCGGATGGGGGCGGAACAGCGCATTGCCGTTGACCGGATGGCGCTCTATGCCACACGCCGTGTCCGCTGCGGCCCGGCTGAGGTGGAGGTGCTCCGCACCCGGAACGGCTGTGTGGCCCGCATCCACGCCGCCGGGCAGACCTTTGTTACCCTGAGCGGCAGTGCTGCGCTTGCGGCCCCTGTGCAGGCGGATTACCTGCTGGCCTCACCTGCCCGGCCGGACTGCGTGAAGTACGGTGCGATCCTGAGTTTGAGCAGCGATTATCGGTGGATGCCGGAGGCTCTTTCTTCGGGGCAGCTCTGCCGCAGTTTTTCAAGGGCAGAGTAGGCTTTGAGAGAAAAAATTGGCTTTTTGTCAGGAGCTGTTATATAATAGGAGATACCAAAGTAAAATCCGGAAAGGAATCAAGAAATTTATGGGCATCGTAGTCATCGGCGCAGTGTTTGTGGACATCAAGGGATATCCGCTTTCCACCTATATCCCCGGCGGGCGCAACGCGGGCAGAATGGAGCAGGTCCACGGCGGCGTGAGCCGCAACGTGGCAGAGGATATCGCCAACGTGGAGCTCCGGCCCACTTTCGTGAGCCTTGTCGATGACAGCGGCATGGGGCAGGATGTCATTGACAAGCTGGAGAACCACAAGGTCAACACCCGGTTCATCAAAAAGGTGCCGGACGGCATGGGCACCTGGCTGGCCATCTTTGACAACCGGGGTGATGTGACTGCCGCCATCTCCAAGCGGCCGGATACCACGCCGCTCATCGACCTGCTGGCTGAGCAAGGGGATGAGATCTTTGCCGACTGCGACAGCATCGCGCTGGAGCTGGACCTTGAAAAGGAGACGGTCAAGCAGACCCTGAAATACGCCAAAAAGTACGGCAAAAAAGTGTATGCGGTCGTTTCCAACATGAGCATCGCCATGGAGCGCCGGGACTTTTTGCAGCAGATCGACTGCTTTGTCTGCAACCAGCAGGAGGCCGGGCTGCTCTTCTCGAACGATTACGACCATCTCGAGCCTGAGGAGATGTGCAGGGTGCTGGCGGGCAATGTGCACAGCGCCAACATCCCCAGCATGGTGGTGACCATGGGCGGCAAGGGCGCTGTGTTCGCCCGCGCCAACGGCGAGTGCGGCATGGTGCCCGCCAAGAAGGTGGATGTCATCGACACCACCGGTGCGGGGGATGCCTTCTTTGCCGGAACCGTCATCGGCCTGACCTACGGCAAGACGCTGGCCGAGGCCTGCGAGATCGGCAGCCGCCTGGCCGCGTCGGTCATCTGCATCACGGAAAATGTCTGCCCCCGCTTCCGCCCCCTTGAGTTCGGGCTGGATATCCCGGTGGTGGATTGAGAGAACAAGTAAAAAGGGACGGCGTGGAGCACACGCCGTCCCTTTTGTGGTGTCAGGAAAATGGATGGTCTTCAGCCCTGCTTTTTCTCCTTCCGGTTCAGGTACAGGAAGAAGCAGACATTCAGCAGCACACCCACCGCTGTGGAGGTGGGGGCGGCCAGGCCGATCATGGTCAGGCTGGCGTTGGGCTGGATGCTCATAATGTAGGCCATGGGCAGGCGGACAAGCAGGGTCTGGAACAGGCCCTGCGCCATGACGAAAACGGTCTTGCCGCTGCCGTTGAAATAGCCGATCATACTGAACAGGATCGCGGTGAGGATGGTCTCCAGCGCAAAGCCCTTGAGGTAGGCATAGCCGTTGGCGATCACAGGTGCATCCGTGGTGAAGAAGCTGCAGAGCAGGTCGCCCTTGCACAAGACCAGCGCAAAGACGAACAGGCCAAAGAACAGACCGATGCCGATGCCGGTGCGCAGGGTCTGCCGGGCGCGCTGATGCTTGCCTGCGCCGATGTTCTGGGAGATGAAGGAAGCCATGGACTGCATCAGGGCGCTGGGGATCAGCATGGCGAAATTGACGATCTTGCAGGCCACGCCGTAGCCGGAGGAAGCCTCCAGACCCAGGCGGTTGACAAAGGCACAAAGGGCCAGAAAAGAGAGCTGGGTCAAAACCTCCTGCCGCGCCAGCGGCAGGCCGATGGCCAGAAACTTTTTGCACTGGAAGTTCAGCCTGAAGTCCGCCTTTTTGATGGAAAAGGGCAGAGCTTTTTTCAGCAGCATGACAACAGCGCAGACCACGCTGACAGCCTGTGCGGCCACGGTGGCAATGGCGGCACCGACAGCATCCAGATGGAACCCGGCCACCAGGACCAGGTCGCCGATGATGTTGACCACGCAGGCCACCAGCACAAAGATCAGGGGAGATCGGCTGTCGCCCAGGCCGCGGAAGAGGGCCGAGAGCATATTGTAGGCTACGATGAAGAAGATGCCTGCACCGCAGATGCGCACATAGCTGGTGGTCAGGTCAAGGGCCTCGGCAGGGGCCTGCATCAGGCTGGAAATGGGCCGTGCCAGAAACACCAGAACCCCGAACAGCACAGCGGCCAGAAGGGCGAATACAACCGCCGCGCCGCCGATGACCGGGCTGATGAATTCGTGTTTCTTTTCGCCGAGATACCGTGCGATCAGCACTGTGACACCCATGGCCAGCTGGGTGACCACAAAGGTGACAAGGTTGAGCACCTGGCTGCCGGTGGAAACGGCAGACAGGCCCGAGGTGGAGCCGAAGCGGCCCACCACCAGCAGGTCTACCGCGCCGTAAGCGGCCTGCAGCACCAGTGAGCCCAGAATGGGCAGCATGAACAGGGCCAGCTTTTTCGGGATGCTGCCCTGCGTGAAATCGGTCTTATCATTTTTCATGGGAATCTCTCCTTTCGACCATGATCTGATAAAAAATCTCGATGGTGCGGATCATGGTCTCCGCATCCTCTTCCGGGATGACCTCCAGCGCCGGAACAAGAGAGCTGAAATATTCCGCATCGTATTTGCGGGAAAGCGCCCGCCCGGCCTCTGTGATGGTCAGGTAGGTCACCCGGCCGTCCTCAGGGGAGGTATGCTTGGTCAAAAGACCACGAGCTTCCATGTCCTTTACGGTCCGGGTCACGCCGGGGCGGGGCAGGCTGAGCGCATCGCTCAGGTCAGAGATCTTGACCTGTACGCCCTGCTGTTCCAGTGTCTGGATCGCATCCAGATATTGGATGAAGGAGGGCAGAACCCCGTCCGGCAGGGCAGGCAGCAGATCCCGCACCCGCTTGGCCTGATAGCAGGCATCCATCATCCGTTTGATCAGTGCGATGTTCATAGTGGTTTCTCCTCAAATAGTGACCAAAGATAATTACCGCAGATAATTATACAGAACTGCCGGGATTTGTCAAGCATTTTTTGCAAACAAAAATGCACCGCCCGCAGAAAGCGGACAGTGCACTCTTTGAAACAGAGATCGGATCGTGAAATGTGAGGATGAGAAACGTTGACGCTGCGGTAAAATGACGGGTCAGAACGTCAAATCAACCTTTTCCTGGGCGCGGTACTGCAATGCTTCCAGCAGGGCCTCCTCATCCAGCAGCTGTTTGCCCGCCAGGTCAGCCACGGTGCGGGCCACCCGGAGAATGCGGTCATGGGCGCGGGCAGAAAGGCCCAGTGTATCGTAGGAGGCGCGGAGGAGCCGCTCGGCGGCGGGGGTCATCCGGCAGACACGCCGCACCTGCCCGGCTGTGAGCTGGGCATTGCAGCGCACGCCCTCGTATCCGGGGGCGGCATAGCGCTTGGCCTGCACGGCCCGGGCAGCAAGCACCTGTTTGCGCAGGTCTGCGCTGCTCTCGGCGGGGGTGCTGGTGTGGAGCTCGTCAAAGGCAACGGGGTCCATCTCCACACAGAGGTCGATGCGGTCCAGCAGGGGGCCGGACACCCGGCTGCGGTACTGCCGCACCGCACTGGGCGAACAGGTGCAGGGACGGGTGGGGTGGCCGTAGTAGCCGCACTTGCAGGGATTCATGGCGGCCACCAGCTGGAACCGGCTGGGGTAGGTGGCACTGCCTGCCGCACGGCTCACGGTGATCTGGCCGTCCTCCAGCGGCTGGCGCAGCACCTCAAGCGTATCGCGGGCAAACTCGGGCAGCTCGTCCAGAAACAGCACGCCGCAGTCGGCAAGGCTGCACTCGCCGGGCCGGAAGGTGGTGCCGCCGCCCGCCAGCGCCGCCGCGCTGGCCGAGTGGTGCGGGCTGCGGAAGGGCCGCTGCTTGATAAGCCCCGTGCCGCCGCGCAGCAGCCCGGCCACGGAGTAGATGGCGCTGGTCTCGAGCGCCTCCTCATAGGTCAGCGGCGGCAGAATACCCGGCAGCCGCTTGGCAAGCATAGATTTTCCGGTTCCGGGACTTCCGATCATGATCAAATTATGCCCGCCTGCAGCGGCAATCTCCATGGCGCGGCGGGCTTCGCTCTGGCCGCGCACGTCAGCCATGTGCGGCCCCAGCCAGACGCCGTCCTCGTCGTACCCCTCGGGCGTTGCCGGGGCCAGGGGCGTTGCGCCGCAGAGGTGCAGCACCACATCCTGCGCACTGCGGGCCGGGTAGACGGTCAGTCCCTCGGCCACGGCGGCCTCGGCGGCGTTTTCGGCAGGCAGAAACAGCTCCTTCACGCCGTTCTGCACCGCGGCCAGCGCCATTGGCAGCACGCCGGTCACGGGGCGCAGCGTGCCGTCCAGCCCCAGCTCTCCCAGAAACGCCCGCTCACTGCCGGGGGCGGGCAGCTTGCCCTGCGCGGCCATGATGCCCACAAACACCGGCAGATCGTACACCGGCCCGGTCTTGCGCACGTCGGCGGGGGCCAGGTTGATGGTGATGCGGCTGGCGGGCCACTCATAGTGCAGGTTCTTGATGGCGCTGCGCACCCGCTCACTGCTCTCCTTCACGGCGGAGTCCGGCAGACCCACCAGATTGAACTGCGGCAGCCCGCCCGAAAGGTCGGCTTCGACCTGCACGATGTACCCCGCCAGACCGGTCACACCGAGGCTTGTCACTTTTGCATACATAGGCGGCTCCCTTTACAGTTTTTCCACGCCGGGAATCAGCGCGGGGTCATACATGACTTCGGAATGGTTATCCAGCACAAGCTCCCGATGCAGCAGCTGCCCGGTCTGTGCGTCCAGTGTCTCCTTGTAAATCTTCGACACACGGTAATATTTGCCGCCATCTTTTTGGAAGTGGTGCCCTTCCTCCACAATGCGGTAGCGGCAGGGCAGGGGGCACTCACAGCGCAGCTCGGCGTAGAGGTTGTCCTCATCGCACCACAACAGCAGCTGGAACGTCTGGTCCATCTCATTTTTAAAACGGTAGTCGCCGTTATTGTAAAACACCGACGTGCCAGAACTGAACGGCACCCGCGGCCCCTCGTCGGGGGCCAGCGCGTCGGAGTGCTTGTGAAACTCGGTCACGGTCAGAGGGCTTACCAGCACAACGCGGTGAATCGTGTTTGCCAGGTTGCACAGCCCGCCGCCGATGCCCGGCAGAATATGATTACGCACCAAAATTCGCCCATCCCGGTAGCCCTTGCGCTTGGTCGTCTTGCCCACCCGATGCCAGAAGGAAAACGTCTCACCCGGGCGGATGAGAATGCCGTTGAGCCTTTCATTGGCAAGGCGGATGTTGACGGCCTTGTTCTCCTGCAAGACTGGGTCGATGCCCTTGCCGCGCTTGATGAGGTGCGAACTGTACTGCGCCACTATGCAGGGCAGAGGCGCGGTATCCTGCGTGTCGGCATAGCTTTCCTGCGCGAAAAAATTCTTGATATGGCGCTTGCAGATTTCCTTTTGCAGCGCAATTTTGTAACAGGTCGGGCCGATATCGCAGAACATGAAATTGCCTCACTTTCCTATGCCGTCCAAACGGCCCCGGCGGCGCGGGTCACGGTGGTAAAACCAGAGGATGACTTTTTCCAGCACACGCTTTTTGCCATAGTGCGTCTCGCCGGGCAGCCGGATGAAATCCACCAGGATGCTGTCCAGCCCGGCGCTGTTCGCGCCGCGGATATCCCGGAACACCTGGTCGCCGACGCAGACGACCTGCTCGGGCGGCAGGCCCAGTATGGCGCAGGCCCGGCGGTAGGCAGCGGGGTCGGGCTTGCCCGCCTCGGCAATAAAAAGCGTGCGGATATTGCGGTTGAATCGCTCAATGCGCACGACAGAATTGTCGGAAAGCAGCAGTGTTTTCAGCCCCAGGCTGTGGATATGGCGGAACAGCGCGTCCACCTCGGGCGTGGAATCGTCGCCGTGGTGGACAAGCGTGTTGTCAATGTCAAACAGAATGCCTTTGTAGCCCAGCGCGGCCAGCTTTTCATAGTCGATGGCAAATACGCTGGGAACATGGGCCGTGGGGTACCAACGCTCAAGCATGCGGGGCCTCCATATAGTCGCAGACGGTGTTGATCTGGTCGGCGATATCCCCGCCAAAAGCGTGCGCAAAAAAGGCACTGCCGATGGTGAAATACGCGGCCCCGGCAGCTTTGATTTCATCCAACCGGGCAAAGCTGTTCACACTGCCCGCCAGGCAGATCGGCGCATGGACCGCCGCGATGAACGCACGGTTCAGCGCCGCCGCGTCGCCGGTATAGCGGTAGCCCAGCAGATCAATGCCGTCCACGCCCTTGGCTAAATAGCCCTCGGCCTCGCAGATCATCCCCGCCGGGGTGCCGTGCAGGATAGAGGGACGGCCAGAAATTTGCCCAACGAAGGGCATATACCGCAGCCCATGGGCGCGGCAATAAGCATGGACGGCGTCAGAGTAGACCGTACCCATCAGGATATCACACCCGCAGGCAGCGGCCATTTCGGCCCCGTGCAGGCATTCAGGCTCGGTGTAGGCGATGACCTCCAAACAGGTCGTCTTGCCGCAGGCTTTCATCTGGGCAAACAGGGCCTGCATCTCGGCGAAGGGAAGCCCTTCCTCTTTAAAGCCCCAATACCGGGCGCGGGTGTGCTGACACCGGGCAAAGACTGCGGCGGCATCTGGCACAGTGACGTCGTTGTGAGTCAGCATGACGATGAGTTCAGGCGTATGTTTCATATAGGTCCACGGCTTTCCTTGGATATAATCATCGATGTGCAGAGCAGATACCTTCACTATACACTGGAAAACGCCGTTTGGCAAGGGCAAAAGGCGAAAGGAACTGTAAAAAACAGGCAAAAATAAACAAAATTCGATTGACAGGCTACGGCAAAGTTGGTATATTTAGAGTATACCTAAGTTAGTATTTCCTATGGAAAGTGAAGGTGTTTTACTTATGTATCAGGATATGTATGAGCGTTGGCTCGCTGCCGAGCTGGACGACGCTGACCTCAAGCCCGAGCTGGAAAGCGTCAAGGGTGACGATGCCGCCATTCAGGACCGTTTTGCCGTGGCCCTGAAGTTCGGCACCGCGGGCCTGCGCGGCGTCATCGGTGCAGGCACCAACCGTATGAATATTTACGTTGTCCGTCAGGCGACCCAGGGCCTTGCCAACTGGGTCAAGACCCAGGGCGGCAGCCAGACCGTTGCCATCAGCTATGACAGCCGCATCAAGAGCAACCTGTTCGCCAGGACCGCTGCCGAGGTGCTGGCCGCCAACGGCATCAAGGTCCGCATCTACAGCGCCCTTATGCCCGTGCCCGCGCTGAGCTTCGCGACCCG
>ERZ791623.793-NODE-793-length-15839-cov-1.838381_pt1 | contig 15839 bp, 14 predicted proteins | sample MGYA00510268_ERZ791623 | MGnify/ENA primary metagenome ERZ791623 (study PRJEB30046, sample SAMN00715216) | human gut metagenome | study: EMG produced TPA metagenomics assembly of the A metagenome-wide association study of gut microbiota in type 2...
CCAGTAACTTCTCCATTACCGGTTTCGACAGTAAAATAGGCTTTCATGCCGGGGTGAAGGCTGAAGTAGGATTGCCTCAAATTTCAGAAGGAGTCTACCTCGATATGGGGGGATTACTTACGCTGAAAGGAGCCAAAATAGACGGAGGCTCTGCTGCTTCTATCAAGTTCAATCCCTACTACCTGGAAATTCCTATACACATTGGCTATAAATATGCAGTAAATGAGAACTTTGCCATATTCGGCAATGCCGGTCCCTATTTAGCCATCGGCCTTTTTGGCAAAGCCAAGGTGGAAGGAGATATTCTTGACGAATATGAGTTTGATGATAACTCCATCAATGTATTCGGAGACGATGCCATGAAGCGTTTTGATTTCGGTCTCGGATTAAAAGCCGGAGTCGAATTCAGTCAGAAATATCAGATTTCCATCGGTTATGACTGGGGACTGGTAGAGAACATTAAAGATTCAGGCAACAAAAACCGCAACTTGATGATATCACTCAGTTGCTTCTTCTAAACAATATTGAAAAGACAGAAAGGACGTCGGTTTGGCGTCCTTTTTCATTTTTTATCCGTAAGTTTGCGGCCAGATTATTTATTTACCGAATATGATTTACGATATACCGACTTTAACTTCCGAAGCAATCGGATTGCTCAAATCACTGATAGCCATTCCTTCCTTGAGCCGCGACGAGGAGAAGGCGGCAGATTATCTGCAGAACTATATCGAAATGCAAGGCATGGCAACAGGACGTAAAGGCAACAATGTATGGTGCCTCAGCCCGATGTTCGACCTAAAGAAACCGACCTTGCTGCTGAATTCCCATATCGACACCGTAAAACCCGTCAACGGGTGGCGGAAAGACCCTTTCAAACCAACGCTGGAAAGTAATGGAAAGCTCTACGGGCTGGGCAGCAACGATGCCGGAGCCAGTGTAGTCAGCCTGCTACAAGTATTCCTGACATTGTGCCGCACCACTCAGGCCTACAATCTGATATATCTTGCCTCGTGTGAGGAGGAAGTATCAGGCAAGGGGGGAATAGAATGCGTATTGCCGGAACTCCCTCCCATACAGTTTGCCATTGTAGGCGAGCCGACAGAGATGCAACCTGCCATTGCAGAAAAAGGATTGATGGTGCTGGACGTAACTGCTACCGGAAAATCGGGACATGCCGCCCGAAACGAAGGAGACAATGCTATATATAAGGTATTGGATGATATTGCCTGGTTTCGTGATTACCGTTTTCCCAAAGAATCTTCCCTGCTGGGTCCCGTGAAGATGAGCGTAACCATGGTAAACGCCGGTACACAGCATAACGTCATTCCCGACCGTTGTACTTTTGTCGTAGACATTCGTAGCAACGAGTGTTATAGCAATCAGGAGCTATTCGATGAAATACAGAAACACATCACGTGTGAAGCGAAGGCACGCTCCTTCCGCCTCAGCTCTTCACACGTAGCGCCGGAGCATCCGGTAGTGCAAAAGGCTATTGCCATGAAACGTACTCCTTTCGGCTCGCCGACCTTATCCGACCAGGCACTGATGCCATTCCCTTCTCTGAAGATGGGACCGGGGAAAAGTGCCCGTTCACACACTGCCGATGAGTTTATCTTTGTCAAGGAGATAGAGGAGGCGATAGGGATGTATCTGGAGCTGCTGGAAGGAGTAAAAATTTAAATTATCATTATCTGTTCAGCCACGGCTCCGGATTCAGTTTTTCCTTCTCTTTCCTCAATTGGAAGTGTAGCACCGTACGACCATTGTCGGCCCCATCCGAGAAGATTTGTCCGAGGGTCTGTTTGGTGGTGACATCATCGCCCTGCTTCACCGAGGCCGATGACAAGTTGCAATAGACGGATATATAATTCCCGTGACGGACAAGGATATTGAACAGTCCGTTCAGTTTAAAGACAGCCGCCACTTTACCATTGAAGATGGCACGGGCTTGGGCACCCGGTTTTCCTTGTATATCGATGCCCTTATTGTCCAGCTTGACATTGCGCAAACCTTCCACAGAATACTGGCCGTAATGGCTGGTAATGATATACGCGCCGGTGATGGGCATCGGCAACTTACCGCGATTATTAGCAAAGTTCCCTGATAATTCACGGTCTGCCTTACTCATGGAGTAAGTTTCCAAAGGCTGTGCCTTGGGCTTTGTGGGCGTAGAGGCAGTTGCAGCTTTTTCAGTTTTCTCACCAGCCTTTTTACGTGCGGCTGCCTCACGGCGCGCTTCTTCTGCCGCACGCTTACGCGCTTTCTCTATTTCTTCCGCTATCAGGCGGTCAATGCGCGCATTAAGCTGATTGGCTTCACGGCGTTTCTTATTCAGTTCGTTCTGCAATCCCCGCTGTTTCTTTTTCAGATTGGCTACCAACAACTTTTGTTCCTTCTCCTGCGCTTCCAGCTTGACTTTCTCCTCTTCACGTTCTTTCAGCAATCCTTCCTTGCCAGCCTTCACTTGCTGAAGCTCAGTCTTCTTACGGTTCACCTGCTCCTGCTTTTTCAGTACCTCCTCGCCTTGCAGGCGCTGATAAGTAGCATATTCGCGTACATAGCGCATGCGCCGATAGGTCTGTGCCAGGCTCTTGGCAGAGAAAATGAACATCAGCTTCTCTTCAATGGAGCGGTTCTTATACAAATATTGAACGGACGATTCGTATTTCTTCTTCTTGTCCTTCAAGTCGCGCTGCAATTTTCCTAACTGGCGTTCCAATGACGATAGCTCACGGTCTATCGACTCTACATCGTTATTTATGGTAAGGATATAGCGTTTGCGTTCCTCTATCTGCCCCGTCAAAGCGGCAAGTCCGTTCAACTGGCTGCTTACGGTTTTCTTTGTAGTTTTCAGAAGTGTCTCCGACTCGGTAATCTGCTTTTGCAAAGCACCGCGCTTGCTCTCCAGCTCTTTAATCAGCCTGTTGGACTGTGCAAGAAGCGGAAAAACCAGACAGAAACAACTTATAAAAATACAAAGCAAACGTCTCATAAGCTCATCAGCATTTCTAATATTTCACTTAACTCGACTTCCGTATATTTCGAAGACAACTCAGTGGGCGTCAGGGAAAACGGACCGTAGGAAAAGCCGGACAACTCCACCCTGCCTTTCTCCAAAGAAGGAATACCCAACTCCTTCCCTGTCAGCTCCCTCTTTCCTTTGGGCTTGGAAGCATCGAACAGGATCTTCTCCAAATGGGCAAAATCCGCCTTCTTGGGCAGCACATCCTTCAGTTCCTTACGTGTTGCACGGACATAACGTTTTCCCATACGGTCTACCAACAGAATCTCATCCGGGGTGACTTCCATACGTGCCACCTCCGTACGAAGTATCGGCATCAGAAAGGAAATTTGCATGCATTCTTTCTTCTTCAGCTTCATCGTACCGTTCACAGTAAGGGTGGCATCTTTATGGGGTACCGTCAGCTGCACTTTGGAGGAAAGGCAGGCAGATTCTCCGGACAGAGAACTTGAGTGACGCGAAGTCTTGCAACCGGCAAGCCCCACAGCCAGCAACAACAGCAAGGACAATAGGCGGCACGTCCTTGCCATATCATTCAGCAGGTTTAGTTTCATCTGATATATATTTCTTTTTTTGTATTTTCTGTTTCAACGTATCAGAGCGATTGCCCTTATCCCAGGCTTGTTTCCAGTATTTCAAGGCACCTTCCGCATCGCCAGTCATGTAATAGATATCTCCGCAATGTTCCAAGACCACGTCACTGCTATCTTTATCATTCTTTATCGCCTCATCTATGTAGAGACGCGCCTCGGCATAATTACCTTTAACAAACAATATCCATGCATATGTATCGAGATAGGTGGAATTGTTCGGCTCGGCTTTCACTGTCTTGTAGCTCATCTCTTCCGCCTTGTCCAAGTCGCGGCGCTCCACGGAAAGATAATATGCGTAGTTATTCAAGGCACCGATGTTTGAAGGATTGTACACCAAAGCGGAATCATAAGCCGCATAAGCTTCCGCATGCAGATTCTTGGTGTGATAAGCATCACCGATAATGGCATAAAAATCTGATACGACCTCCTTCTTGCTGTCGTCCTTGACGTGCGACAAAGCCTTTTGACAGATGGCAAGGGCATCATCCGTCCGTTCCGCCTGGTTGTAGGCAATGGCCAGATAGAAATAGAACTCCAACATATCGGGATTGGACTCCACACCGGCTTCGCACAAATTCATTATTTCCTTGTAATCCTCCTGGCGCACAGCTTCCCCCAGCAATGTCATACGAGCCGCTGTGTTGGTAGGGTCTATCGCCAGAACCTGGCGCAGAACCGGTCCTGCCTCCTTGTTCATTCCTTTGGAAAGAAGATATTGGGCATACAGCAAAGGTAATTGCGCCTCATCGGGCTCCTGCTCCATGATACGGTTGAAGAGCGTAATGACACGTGTACTGTCCTTGCCTGCCTGCTCGTTCTGCACGATGAACTGCCGCATCACATTCAGTTTGGTGTCCGAAGCCACTTTCTTGTTCAGCAACAGCGTGTCCAATTGCTGTTCATACAGCTCCTTCTGTCCGGTCTCTTCGTAGTAAGAAGCCAATGAGTACATGGCCATTGCATTGTCCGGCTCTTCGGCCAGCACCTTCTTGTAAATCTCATAAGCTTCCTGCTTTTTCCCGTTCTGCATATAGACATCCCCCAGCACAACTTGATAGCGCATATCGTTGGGATACTCTTCTACCAGACTTTCTATTTCATGAAAGGCGCTCTTGTCGTCCTTCTTTTGCAGATAGATGCGGAACTTCTCCATACTGAGCTGTTCATTCTTGCCCATCCGTTCCTCGAGCTTGTTCAGTATACCGATAACTTTGTCATACTCTTCCTGGCGGTTGTAAATCTCCAGCAAGTTGTATAGCGGGTCCAGCTTATCCGAGAAACGTACCGCCATATTTTCCAACAAGGCAGCGGCTTTCTCCGTTTCGTTTTGCTGCATATACAGATTGGCAAGCCCCTGGGCATACCAGTAATTATCGGGAGCATTCTCCACCGCCTTTTCCAAGGCGGCTTGTCCCAACGGCACCTGCTTGAGGTACATATAATACTGGGCCATCTCATACAAAGCCGATGATGCGTTCGGGTTTATCGTCAGGCAATGTTGCAGGACATCGAAAGCCGCATCATAGTCTTTCTGGACTTTCAGACGGGCGGCTTCAAGAAAGAAGTAGTCGTAACGGCGCTGCTGTTCGGGGGTAAGCTCCTTTACGGGCGAAACGTCGGCTTTCTTCGACTTCTTCCGTTTCTTCAATTCCTTCCGTGCCTTTTCAGACCGACCATACCCGCTCATTTTCTCCTTAGAAGCTTGAACGTTGGCAGCCTGCACTCCGTACGTAGTAAAGCAGAAGGTACCTATCAACAACGCAAGTATTATTTTTACTCTGATTCTCATCTATTTAATTATAAATTCTTAACCCGTAAAACGGAACAATATCCATTCATTTTTTACCCGTATGCCCGAAGCCACCGGCACCGCGCTCCGTCTCATCCAGCACTTCCACTTCCTGCCAAAGAGCTTGTTCGTGACGCGCTATCACCATTTGTGCAATCCTCTCCCCATCTTCGATGACGAAGGTTTCTGCAGAAAGGTTGACGAGAATAATACAAACTTCACCACGGTAATCGGCATCAATCGTTCCAGGGGAGTTCAGCACGGTAATCCCCTTCTTAATGGCCAATCCGCTACGCGGACGCACTTGCGCCTCAAATCCTTCCGGAAGAGCGATATAAAGGCCAGTAGGCACCAGACACCGCTGCATCGGAGCCAGCGAAATAGGTTCATTAAGGTTTGCACGGATATCCATTCCTGCAGACAGCTCAGTGGCATAAGCCGGAAGCGGATGCTTTGATTTATTGATGATTTGTACGTTCAACATGATGTTATTTACGATTTGACGATTTACTATTTACGATTGGGGCTACTTCTATTCTTACAATTCGAGTAATTCAAGTTTCGCAATTCATCTTCCTTTTACTATAAACTTGGGCGAAAATACGGCTTTTTATACAAAATAGTGATACATTTGCAGTTAAATAATAGTAACTTCAATCGTAAATAGTAAATCGTCAAATCTCAAATAACATCATGATGAATTGGAATACGCTCATATCTGCCAAACGCTTCGGACTGGAAGAGTTTCACCAGGAACGCCATGAAAACCGCTCGGAATTCCAACGTGACTATGACCGCCTTGTCTTCTCTGCCCCCTTCCGCCGTCTGCAGAACAAAACCCAGGTATTCCCTCTTCCCGGTAGTGTATTCGTCCACAACCGATTGACACACAGCTTGGAAGTATCATGCGTAGGCCGCTCATTAGGCAACGATGTATCGAAAGTTCTCATTGCCCGCCACCCGGAACTGCAAGGCAGCTACCTCACCGAAATAGGCTCCATAGTTTCGGCCGCCTGCCTGGCACACGACTTGGGAAATCCTCCTTTCGGACATTCGGGAGAACGAGCTATTTCCACCTTTTTTTCCGAGGGAAAAGGAATGTCCCTGAAGGGCCAACTGACACCTTCCCAATGGGAGGACCTTACCCACTTTGAAGGGAATGCAAATGCGTTCCGCCTGCTTACCCACCAGTTTGAGGGAAGGCGGCAGGGAGGATTTGTACTCACCTACTCCACCCTGGCAAGCATCGTGAAATATCCCTTTTCATCGAGTCTCGCAGGCAAGAAGTCAAAATTTGGTTTCTTCATTACAGAGGAAGAAAGTTTTCGCCGCATAGCAGAAGAACTGGGTATGGAGAAGCAGAACGATGCCCCGTTGAAATATGCCCGCCACCCGCTGGTCTATCTGGTGGAAGCCGCCGATGACATCTGCTACCAGATGATGGATATTGAGGATGCTCACAAACTGAAAATTCTGACTACACAAGAAACCAAAGAGTTACTTCTCTCTTATTTCTCGAAAGAGCGCCAAGCACACCGACTCAAAACCATGGAGATAGTAAGCGACACCAACGAGCAAATAGCCTATCTGCGTTCCAGCGTTATCGGACTGCTTATCGGCGAGTGCGTGCAAGCCTTTGTAGACAATGAAGAAAAGATTCTGAAAGGAGAATTTGAAGGAAGCCTCATCAACCATATATCCGAAGTACCAGCCAATGCCTACAAGCACTGTGCAGACATCTCCCTGAAGAAGATTTACCGCTCACGCGACGTGCTGGACATTGAACTTGCCGGTTTCCGCATCATCAGTACCCTGCTCGAACTGATGATTGACGCCGTGCGTTCTCCGGAAAAGGCATATTCGCAACTGCTCATCAATCGCGTATCGGGCCAGTACAACATAAAAGCGCCTGCACTCTACGAAAGAATACAGGCGGTATTGGATTACATCTCCGGAATGACGGATGTATTTGCACTCGATTTATATAGGAAAATAAACGGGAATAGCTTGCCAGCGGTATAACAGACGACAAACATTCCTCCGGATAGTCCTATGACACAACCTTATTTGCTCCCGACGTAAGCTTGCACGACTCCGGTTCGCTCGCTATGAACGACTCGATGTGGCGGATGCGCTTTTCTGCCAGAATCTCGTCCACGGCAATCAGGATACCCGTTTCCTCCACATCTCCGAAACCGTAATTGATGGCTGTACCGAACATACGCATGGTAGGGCTAAGACTCATATAGGCATTCACCAACGGGGGAATATTGTACCCCGCCTTACGGATTTCACAATTCAAAATCTTATAGTCTTCCTTAAAAGAGTCTTTACAGAATAGAGCATCCAATTCATTCTCGTCCGACTCCAGAAGCAACGGTTTCATCGGAGTAATCAGGTTGTCCTTATCCGCAAAGTGTTTCCGAAGGAAATAAAGAATCTTATCACGGCTCTGACGATGATAGCTGGGATACATAGTCACCTTTCCGAAGAAATACTTCACATTGGGCATGACTACGGTCAGTGCGCCCAAACCATCCCACAGATTATCCAACGCAAACAGACCTTTACTGTCTGCACGCGTAGACTGATACTCCAACGTAACGAACGAACGTCCCAACTCAATGGTCGTAGGAAGATAGTCCTTCAAAAATTTATCCGAAAAGTTAAACATGTGGGCAGTTGCCAGAATAGGGGCGCCATGTTCATCAAAACGCACATCCGTACCTAAGATATAACGGTATCCACCCAAAATTTCTTCTGCTTCCGGATTCCAGACAATCAACTGCTTGTACGGGTTGTCCATGATGTCATATTCATCAATATCCATAGACTTGCCCGTTCCTCCTCCCGCAGCACGGAATGCAATCTCGCGCAAACGGCCGATCTCCTTCATGGTATTCGGAGAGTCTTGGGCAGTAATGATATATATCTGGTTATGACTTCTATTGGTCATGCGCAGACGCTTTTCCTCAGTCAACTCCGCTTTCAACAGCTCCTTGCTTATCGGTGCAATTACATCTTCCATATTTCTCTGTTAGTAGTTCTTCTTTTATATAAATACGGTCTCTCTACAATTTATATACAATATCCTTCACATATTGCGCCCATCCAGCCGGGCTTTTCGATTTATCGAAAGTTTGCCAGGGGATAGGCTTCCCTATGGTGATGGTAAATGTTTTATGACGATTCTTCAGCATTTCATCTGCCAGGTAAAGCATGGCGATATTGAACTTGATACCCAATATCTTACAAAGATTGGCAAGATTATAAAAGAAGTTGGAATTCCGCCCCTCGAAGTGGATAGGAACGACATCACGGTGGGCTTCGACACTCTTCACGATAAAGGTCTTTTTCCAATCCAAGTCACGGATGACCCCATTCTGCCTACGCGAACAAAGCCCTGCTGGAAACATGATGAGCTGATTGTCCGAAGCAAATCCCGCCTCCACCATTCTCGGGAAGTCTTTGGCCTGCTTTCCCGTCTTGTTGATGGGGATGCAAAGCGGCGCCAGTCCGTGCAGGTTCATCAGCAGGTCGTTGACCATATATTTCACCTTGCCGCCATAAAAGGAGCCCAGGACATAACCCAACGCCACTCCATCCTGCCCACCCAGGGGATGGTTGGACACAAAAGTATAAAGCCCTTCTTTAGGCAGATTTTCCTCCCCCTTTACCACAATATTGGCATCAAGGAACTCCAGACAAGCTTTCAGGAAATCTACACCGACTTTATCTTTCGACTCCCGCAAAAAGACATTCAATTCCTCTTGATGAACGATATGCTTCAAATAAGAAACCACGAACTTGGGGATATACTTAGACTGCTTCGGAGCCTTTTCCCGAAGTATCTTGTCTATGTCAATCAAAAATAAAGAGTCGTCAGCCATTCTTCTTTTGATGAAATGAATGCGCAAAATTAACTCATCTTTTTAATTAATCGCAAAAAAATGACAGAAAACTGCACCCGAAATCTATCAAATAGCACCTAAAAACTGTCAATTGATAGTTTTTCCCCTAAAGTGTGTTTGAAATCCGTCTGCCTGAAAGAGAAAACTTCCGTAAACTTGCAATATCAAGATTAACGAAAAAAAACATAGCACATATGAACAATATAACATTTAAAAAAGACCTGCTCGGAGTTCAAGACGATTTATTGCGTTTTGCATACAAACTTACTTCCGACCGTGAAGAAGCCAACGACCTCCTGCAGGAAACATCCCTGAAAGCTCTGGATAACGAAGAGAAGTATACTCCCGATACCAATTTCAAAGGATGGATATATACCATCATGCGTAATATCTTCATCAACAATTACCGCAAAGTGGTGCGTGACCAGACTTTCGTGGATACCACGGACAATCTCTATCACCTGAACCTGCCGCGCGACGCCGCTTTTGAAAGCACAGAAAGCGCATATGACCTGAAAGAGATGCACCGCATTGTCAACGCCCTTCCACGGGAGTACAAGATTCCCTTCTCCATGCATGTCTCCGGCTTCAAGTACCGCGAAATTGCAGAGAAGCTGGGGTTACCCTTAGGCACGGTAAAGAGCCGCATTTACTTCACCCGCCAAAAACTACAACAAGACTTGAAGGATTTTGTTTAAGCACTCAGCATATAAAACCAGTGATTTCCATAAATTAAGAAGAGTACAGATTTTAGTTGTATCAAAAGAGAGAAAGGCAGGCCGGGACAATCCCGCGTCTGCCTTTCATGGTCTCGCCCCTTGTATTTCGTACACAAACTCATTCAAGCCGTTACGCTTTGCGACAATATTATTTACAAAAATCAGGATAGCAATCTCTGGCTACATCCCACTTTTCCACCTATCCGAGGCACTGAAAGCTAACCAAAGCCACCCGAAAACTGCCAATTGTTAGATTTTACCCCAAAGAGAGTTTGATTTCCGTCTATCAAAAAGAGAAATCATCCGTAGCTTTGCATCATCAATAAAACGAACAATAATTTAAAAAATATCCATTATGAATAATAGAACATTTACCCAAGACCTACTCGGAGTTCAAAACGACTTATTACGCTTTGCATATAAATTAACCTCCAACCGCGAAGAAGCCAACGATCTGCTTCAAGAGACATCATTAAAAGCTCTGGACAATGAAGAGAAGTATACACCTGATACCAACTTTAAAGGATGGATATATACCATCATGCGTAATATTTTCATCAACAATTACCGTAAAGTGGTACGTGACCAGACATTTGTAGATACCACAGACAATCTCTATCATCTGAACACGCCGCACGACCTCACACTCGACAGCACAGAAGGCGCCTACGACCTGAAGGAAATGCACCGCATTGTCAATGCCTTGCCACGTGAGTACAAGATACCTTTCTCCATGCACATTTCCGGTTTCAAGTACCGTGAAATCGCAGAAAAGCTGAACCTCCCACTTGGAACAGTAAAGAGCCGCATCTTCTTTACCCGCCAGAAACTGCAACAGGAACTGAAAGATTTCAGATAAGAGAATACGGCAAGCAAAGAATTGTTTATTTATTGGCCGGATAAAAACGAAATATACTTATTTTCAGACAATCATAGAATACAAACCAAGATACCTAAAGAAAAACCGAGTAATTAATAAACAACATGAAGAAACAGACAATCATTACAGCCTGCACATTTGTAACAATGGCAATGGAAGCTCCTGCTGTTTTTGTCGTACAGCCGGCCATGAGCAAGCACGTCAAGTACGCAGGTATGGCACTACGTACAGCTGGTCAATGAAGACAAACTTGACTCGCTGAACAGCATACAGTAAAAAAACATTTATCCCCCCTGGATTCTGTGGATGAATGTAATAATCAACCACTCCAGGGGGAATATTATCACTCCTCCCTCCCATCATCTTCCGGTAAGTAGTAACGTTCACAAAATAGACGGGAAGTTAACAAAAAAAGTTTCAGAAGTTAATACTAAAACAAGAAAGAGTTAAGAAAGAGCTTTATCCCAAACTTTGGTTTTTCCAAACCAAGCCTGGGGATAGAGAAACCAAGTCTTGGTTTAGATATCCGCAAAGCTGGGAAAGAAGTTTCCCACCCAAGACACCATTCCACCAACAAGCGACTTTCAAACCAAAGCCCGTCATCCTCAACCGAATCTTTTCAAAAGAGACTACACGAATCCCCCACCAGCAAAGCGTTTCAAAAGCAGCTTCATTATCAAATGAATAAGCTATCAACAAGGTGTTGAAAACTTCTTCCTAAGATTTTAGTTAAAAGATTGTGGGGAATTGTGGGGAAATGTGTATTTTTACCGTCGCTTATTATAATAAGGTGAGAAATGATACAATTTTTAGGTAATATCGAGGCTAAGGCGGATGCAAAAGGAAGAGTTTTCATCCCGGCCACCTTCCGGAAACAGCTGCAAGCCGCTTCTGAAGAAAGACTCGTGTTGCGTAAGGACGTGTATCAGGATTGCCTGGTGCTCTACCCGGAAAGTGTATGGTTTGCCACTCAAAACCAACTTCGCTGCCGGCTGAATAAATGGAACGCCAAACAACAAATGATTTTCCGCCAGTTCGTAAGTGACGCGGAAGTCATGACCCCTGACGGGAACGGACGCATCCTGCTCCCAAAGCGTTACCTGCAAATGGTGGGTATACAAAGTGATGTCCGCTTCATTGGTGTGGACAACACAATAGAAATCTGGGCTAAGGAACGTGCCGACCAACCATTCATGAACCCCGACGAGTTCAGCGAGGCTCTTGAAGAACTGCTGGGAGACGAAAATATTTGTTGTGACGAAAATAAGCTATAAACAACAGATGATGAAAGAAGAAACAACATATCACATCCCCGTATTGCTGATGCCGAGCGTAGATGCAATGAACATCCGTCCGGACGGCACGTATGTAGACGTAACGTTTGGTGGAGGAGGACATTCGCGCGAGATACTGTCCCGCCTGGAAGACGGCGGCCGGCTGCTGAGCTTCGACCAGGACGAGGATGCGGAACGTAACATTGTGAACAACCCGCATTTTACATTCGTACGCAGCAACTTCCGCTACCTGCACAACTTCCTACGCTATCACGGCATCGCAAAAGTGGATGCCATACTTGCCGACCTCGGCGTATCTTCCCATCACTTTGATGACAGCGAACGGGGATTTTCCTTCCGCTTCGACGGAGCACTGGATATGCGTATGAACAAGCGTGCCGGCCTAACCGCTGCCGACATCGTGAATACCTACGAAGAAGAAAAGCTGGCCGATATTTTTTATCTGTACGGCGAGCTGAAGAACAGCCGGAAACTGGCATCTGTCATCGTTAAGGCACGGGCTACGCAGAGAATTGCCACCATCGGCGAATTTCTGGAAATCGTCAAACCACTCTTCGGCCGCGAACGCGAGAAGAAAGAACTGGCAAAAGTATTCCAGGCATTGCGCATTGAGGTAAACCAGGAAATGGAAGCACTGAAAGAAATGCTGTATGCGGCAACAGAAGCGCTAAAGCCGGGAGGCCGCCTGGTGGTGATAACCTATCACTCCCTGGAAGACCGTATGGTGAAGAATATCATGAAAACCGGCAACGTGGAAGGCAAGGCCGAAAAAGATTTTTTCGGGAACGTATTGACCCCGTTCCGGCTAGTCAACAACAAAGTGATTGTACCGGACGAGGAAGAGATAGAGCGCAATCCGCGTTCGCGCAGCGCCAAGCTGAGAATTGCAGAAAGAGTAACGAATGATTAGTGACTAGCAATGGAAAAGAAGCAAGAAGAAAAGAATACGGAAAAGGTGAAAAAACGCACCTCACTGAAAAACATCATAGGAGGCGACATTCTGGCCACAGACTTCTTCCGCCGCCAAGCCGGATTGTTGTTCCTTATCATGGTGCTTATCATTATTTACATCAACAACCGTTACGAATGCCAACTGCAACTGATAGAGATAGACAACCTTAAAAAAGAGTTGATAGACATCAAGTACGATGCCCTGACACGCAGTTCGGAATTGATGGAGCGGAGCCGCCAATCACGCATCGAGGAATACATCGCCACCAAAGAAAGCGATTTGCAGACTTCGACCAATCCGCCGTACTTAATCAAATAAGTACGGATAATGGTAAGCAAACCGATAAACAAGTAAACTGTAATATAGTATAATAGTAAATCGAAACAACCTTGGCAGTAAACAAGAAAAATATAATGACACGTTACTTCTTCGTAGTCCTTGTCATGGGACTGATAGGAGTGGCTATTATCGTAAAAGGTACCGTCATCATGTTTGCCGAACGGCAGTACTGGCAAGATGTCGCCGACCGCTTTGTGAAGGAGAATGTTAGGGTGAAGCCCAACCGCGGCAATATCCTTTCATCGGACGGTAAATTAATGGCGAGCTCCCTACCGGAGTACCGTATTTACATGGACTTCAAAGCGGGTGGAGAGAAGAAAGACACCATGCTTATGAATCATCTGGGAGAAATCTGCGAAGGATTGCACCAGATATTCCCCGATAAAAGTGCCGCCGAATTTAAAAGACATCTGTTAAGAGGACGTAAAAAGGGTAGCCGCAATTACCTGATTTACCCGAAACGTATCTCCTATATCCAATACAAAGAAGTTAAAAGGCTGCCGGTATTCAAACTAAACAAATACAAAGGAGGCTTCCATGAACAGCCTTTCAACCAGCGTAAGAAACCTTTCGGTTCTCTGGCGGCACGTACACTCGGCGACCTCTATGCCGATACAGCGCAAGGAGCCAAAAACGGTATTGAACTTGCCTTTGATACGCTGCTGAAAGGACGCGACGGTATCACCCATCGCCAGAAGGTGATGAACAAATACCTGAACATAGTGGACATTGCTCCCGTAGACGGTTGCGACATCATTTCCACCATCGACGTGGGTATGCAGGATATTTGCGAAAAAGCACTGATAGACAAGCTGAAAGAGATAAACGCCAGTGTGGGCGTTGCCGTATTGATGGAAGTGCAGACCGGAGAAGTAAAAGCCATTGTCAACATGATGAAAGCTGGAGACGGCAATTACTACGAAATGAACAGTAATGCCATCAGCGATATGTTGGAACCGGGCTCCACCTTCAAGACAGCCTCCATTATGGTGGCACTGGAAGATGGCAAGATAACCCCGGATACCGAGGTAGACACGGGCAACGGTATTATGAATATGTACGGCAGCAAGATGAGGGACCACAACTGGCACCGGGGAGGTTACGGAAAGATAGATGTGACACGTATTCTGGAAGTTTCTTCCAATGTGGGTGTCTCCTACCTCATCGACAAGCACTACAAGGATAATCCGCAGAAGTTCGTGGACGGTTTGAAGCGCATGAGCATCGACCAGCCGCTTCATCTGCAAATACCCGGTGAAGGGAAGCCCAACATCAAAGGACCCAAAGAGCGTTATTTTGCCAAAACGACTTTGCCGTGGATGAGTATCGGCTACGAGACTCAGGTACCTCCTATGAACATACTGACCTTCTACAATGCCATAGCCAACAACGGGGTCATGGTACGCCCCAAGTTTGTGAAAGCAGCGGTAAAGGACGGTGAGGTAGTGAAAGAATATCCTACGGAAGTAATCAATCCCAAGATATGTTCCGACCATACCCTGACACAGATCCGCGAAATCCTTCGGAAAGTGGTATCGCAAGGTCTGGCAAAACCCGCCGGCAGCAAGCAATTCTCCGTATCGGGCAAGACGGGTACGGCACAGATTTCACAAGGAGCCGCCGGATATAAGTCGGGACGGGTGAATTACCTTGTAAGTTTCTGCGGATATTTCCCCTCGGAAGCACCCAAATACAGTTGCATCGTTTCCATTCAGAAGCCTGGGTTACCAGCTTCAGGCGGTCTGATGGCAGGTAGTGTCTTTGGGAAAATAGCAGAAAGAGTTTATGCCAAAGACCTGCGTTTTGACATACGCAGTGCCATAGACAGTACCACCAATGTGATTCCTCCCGTGAAAGCCGGAGAGATGAACGAAGCACTCCTTGTACTGAATGATTTGAAAGTGCCCGTTCAGAAACAGTTCGCCGGACAAAAGAAAAAGGAACAGTGGGGGCATACACAAGCAGCTCCGTCGGCAGTCCTCCTGCAGGACCAGGAACCGGCCTCGGGCACCGTGCCCAGCGTGGTAGGTATGGGAGCGAAAGATGCTGTCTACCTTTTAGAGAGCAAAGGACTGAAAGTAAGGCTAAACGGCGTAGGACGGGTGAGGAACCAGTCCATAGCAAGCGGCAGTCGGATAGTGAAAGGACAAACCATAGCCCTGACACTACGTTAACATGAGAATAAACAAGATTTGGATATACACTATATATAATAAGGTATGAGATTAAGTGATTTGTTGCAAACAATACAGCTGGTCCGGATTACCGGAAATACAAGCATGGAGATAACGGGGGTGAATATAGATTCCCGCCTGATAGGAACCGGACATCTGTTCATG
>ERZ791623.802-NODE-802-length-15746-cov-6.861194_pt1 | contig 15746 bp, 14 predicted proteins | sample MGYA00510268_ERZ791623 | MGnify/ENA primary metagenome ERZ791623 (study PRJEB30046, sample SAMN00715216) | human gut metagenome | study: EMG produced TPA metagenomics assembly of the A metagenome-wide association study of gut microbiota in type 2...
AAGATGTCATGGGGCGTTTTTGTGAATACGTCTACGCAAATGTGGAGACGCTTACGCATAAAATTGCCCTTCGGGCATAAAATGGAGCATCTCCCTCACAATTCGCCCATAAGAATATAGCAGCAATCTATGAGCTACTTAGAAAGTCTGGATGCTGTAATCGGTTGCTCTATCTTATGCGTGAAGACTGAAGTGAGGTAATCGGTCGCTCTATTTTATGCCCGAAGGGCAATTTTACGCGAAGCGATTTTCGTCATGGACAGGCTTGTACCCCCGTAGGGGATGAGGCCCAATCTACGGGATAGCCGTCGAGCTTGCTCGAAAGGCGATTCCGTAGATTGGGCCTCACAGCTCCATGTGGAGCGAAAGCCTGTCCATGACAATTTTCCTTTTCCCTTACCGTTAAATGACTATTAGTGGGATATTGATATGTCCTGCTGTCCACGTGAGACCTCTTCGAGGTCTTTGCCCTCTCCATGCCTATACCCCAGGTCGCTCGGTGGCGGTAGGTCTCGCTTCGCGTCGCCCTCCCGCCCCCTCGACGACCTGGGGTCATTCATGGTGTGACCCCTCCGGGGTCAGTGCTCATTCGAGGAACTACCTCTTCGAGATCAGTGCTCATTCGAGGGACTACCTCTTCGAGGTCGGTGCTCATTCTACCATTTGTTCACCGTAAGATTCGGGTTCTTCTCTCTGACCGCCTTGGGGAAGGGGATGATGTAGAGGTTGCTGGTGGGAGAGAGCGTATAGGTCTGATGCGGTGTATTTGTGTCGACGAGGGGGAAGGTGCGCGTGATGGTCTTCTGATAGGCCTCTTCGGTGTTCAGACGCTTCTGGTCCCAGAAGCGGTGGAAGCCGAAGAGCAGCTCCTTCCGCCTTTCCGTGATGACATTCTCCACAGCCTCCTTCTCTGTTGCTGGCTGACTCAGCACGGCCTCGTCGCCCTCTATGCGCTTGGCGCGCAGGGCGTTGAGCGTTGCTGTGGATGCCGCGATGTCTCCGAGCCGGGCTTCCGCCTCCGCCTTGATGAGGTAGACCTCGGCCGTGCGCATGCCCACACTGCTATAGAAGAACTTCGAGTAGGTGATGCTGGTGTTCCACAGTGCGGCACCACTGCCATTGTCGAAGAAATAGGCACTGTTCCCCTTTGTCTTGAAGAACAGGTTCAGACGCAGGTCGTTGTCGCCATAGAGCTTGACGAGTTCCGGACTTATCATACCATAGGTGTAGGCCGGGTTCTCTGTGGGACCGCCCTGGAAGGCGTAGTTCAGCACTTCCGGGTTGCCGCCTTTGGCATAGCGCTTGTCCTTGGTGGGACCACCAGCGGCCTTCAGCGCCACGTAGTCGATGAGGCTGCTGTTCAGCGCCAGACTGCTGTTGGCGGCCGCCAACGCCTTGTCGTAGTCGCGGTGGAAGAGATAGACGAGAGCGGCAAAGGCATAGCCAAAGGCTTTGTTAGGATGATATTCTGTCAGTGGCTTCTCTACGAGATAGGGTAGGGAAGCCTCGACCTCTGCAATGATGAAGTTGTAGACTTGGTCCACCGTTGATTTTGTCGGTGTGGCCTCCAAGTCATAGGTGTCCATGATGGGCACGCCACCGTCTGTGGCCGCCGTCGCCGGGTCGTAGGCCTTTGCAAAGGTGTTGACAGCTATAAAATGGTCCCAGGCGCGCATGATGCGGGCCTCGGCCTTGGCCAACGCCTTTGTCTTGTCGTCGCCGATACTGTTGTCGACTTGTGAGATGACGATGTTCTCGCGCAGAATGTAAGTGTAGCAGTTCTCGTAGAGGTTGTTGTCGCTTAACTCGTTGCGGTCGGCACTCTCGTTGAAGATGGTGTTGATGCCGTCGTAGGTCTGACTCTCATGGCCTATCACCGTCGACTCCTTAATCCAGGCGTTGTCGCTGAGCAGGGCAAAGGACGAGGGATAGTAGGAGCGCTGTGGCATGGCCACGAGCTCCAGATACTGTGAGGCGGAGTCCACGGTGATGACCCCGGTGGGTGTGATGTCGACATAGCTGTCACAGCCCGTGAGCGTTGTGGCCGCTGTGACGAGGAGGGCGAGGGCGGCCTTCAGCGGCCGCGATGTGAAGATATTGAGATGCATATATTGTCGGGAAAGGGTTAGAAACTTGTGGAGAGACCGATGGCGAAGGTCTTCGGTGTGGCCATGCCTCGTGTGCCGCTGTTCAGACCATAGGTCTCAGGGTCGATATGATGTCCGGCCTTGGCCCATGTCAGCAGGTTGTTGACCTGGAAGGAGAGCTTTGTGGCCCCGAGGTGCAGCGGCCGTGTCCAGTAGTCGGGCAGGGTGTAGGCCACGGAGATGGAGCGCAGCTTCACATAGTCCGCTGACCGCACCTGAGCGTCGCTGTAGCGCCACCAGGCGCTGAAGGTGCTGGCATAGGAGCGCAGGCTGTTGTCCATATCGACATAGAGGCGAGGGACATCGGCGTTGCTCTCCGACCAGCGGTTGAGGATGTCGTTGGTCTCGACATCCCATGTGGCGAGGTCGGCGGTGGGGAGCCGCAGCTTGTTGCCGCCGGAATAGACGAGGAAGGCGTTGACCTCGAGTCCGCGCCAGGCAGCATGGAGAGAGAGGCTGCCGTTGTGACGACACGGGAGGTCAGACCCAGCGTGGCGTCCATATAGCGGCGCACGAGGAGGTCGCTGGCATGGCGGTTGTAGTACTCGATGTTACCGCTGAGGCGGCTGTTGAGGATGCGGAAGTCGAGACCGATGTTCGTTGTCGCCGTCTTCTCCCACCGTAGCTTGGGGTTGGGCAGGTCGTCGTCGTTATAGCTGAGATAGGTGGTGCGGATGGGATTGCTCAGCGTCTTATAGGTGGCCACGAAATAGGTTGTAGAAGTCTGGTCCACATTACCGTTGATACCGTAGGTGGCGCGGAGCTTGAGGAAGTCGACCCAGGCGACGTGCCGCATGAACTTCTCGCTGGAGAGGGTCCATCCCGCACCCACCGACCACAGCGGGTGGTGTTGGTCGTTGGTGTCGAGGCCGAAGAGGTCGGCCTCGTCCCAGCGGATGCTGCCCGTGATGTTGTAGCGGTATTTATAGGTGTATCCGGCATTGGCGTAGAAGGATGCGTAGCGGTGGCGCACGATAGACTGCTTGGTAGCCAGTCCGCTGAGAGTTGTGTTGCGGTCGGTGACGGCACTCGTCCATCCCGTTGTGGCCAGCGACTCCCAGTCCATGCGCTCCGAGGTCAGCGTGACGGGGTTGTAGCCGTACATCAGCTGCTCGGTGAGGCGTGGCCGGTTGTTCTGCCGGAACTCCATACCCATGAGGGCGTTGACGACATGGCCACCGCGGAAGGTGCGGTCGAAGGAGAGCTGGTTGCGGAAGGTGTAGTTGCTGTTGTTCTGCACACCGCTGTAGTAGCGGCCGCCCGAGGGGATATGGGCCTTGCCGTCGGTGTCGATGCCGAAGTTGTAGTCGGTGCGCATGAGGTAGTCGTCCTCGGCATCGTAGAACTCCGTCTTCCGCTGGTTCCACTCGTACTGGTACATGAGGTTGTAGCGGAAGGAGCGCAGGAAGCGCACCTCGGCGTTGACGAAGGGCCGCAGACCGATATAGCGCTGCTTGGTGATCATTAACACCTACCACCTCCCACCTACCACCTACCACCTATCACCTATCACCCAATATATCATTTTTTGATTATCATCTTTTGATAATTGCGATAAAAGTGCTATCTTTGCCGAAAAGAAAATTATACTATGAGATTGAACAATCCCTTTGTCACGAATGGCTATGCCGGTCCTGAATATTTTTGTGACCGCGTATCCGAGACTCAGCAGATAACAGAGTTGCTGACAAATGAGAACAATATTGCACTGATTTCTCCTCGAAGGATGGGAAAGACGGAATTGATTCATCATTGCTTTGCTCAGCCTGAGATAGAGAAAGACTATTACACCTTTCTTATTGACATCTATTCGACCAATTCTGTCAGTGATATGGTCAATATGTTTGGCAAAGCCATCATAGATAAGTTGCGGCCTTTAGGACGTAATGTATGGGAGAAATTTATCAATATTCTATCATCTATCCGTTCAGAAATTTCGTTTGACATCAACGGACAACCTTCGTGGGGCTTGGGAATTGGTGAGATAAAGAATCCAGAGGTCACACTTGACGAGATATTCTCTTATCTCAATCAAGCCGACAAGCCTTGCCTTGTGGCTATTGATGAGTTTCAACAAATTACGAACTATAACGACAAAAAGGTTGAGGCGTTACTCCGTACCTACGTACAGCGCAGTGTCAATGCGCATTTCATTTTCTCAGGATCTCATCGCCATCTGATGGGTGAGATTTTTACGTCGCCGGCCCGCCCATTCTATCAGAGTGTCATTCTGATGAACCTCAAGGCGTTGTCACTGGATAAATACAAGGAATTTGCTGTCAATCAATTTGAAAATAGGGGAAAGCATATTGAACCGCAAGTAATCGATGAGGTCTATTCTCGCTTTCATGGCGTTACATCGTATATGCAACGCATCATGAATGTGCTCTTCCTAAAGACTGGGAAGGGAGCAACCTGCACGACACAGATGATAGATGAAGCTATTGACTACAACATCAATATTGCTTCTGACTCCTATGAAGCCATCCTTCGCCAGATGCCAGAAAAGCAACGCAACGTCCTTCTGGCTATTTCTGCTGAAGGTGAGGCGAGAAATGTGAGAGGTGGCGCCTTCTCAAAGAAATATCATCTGCCCTCTCCCAGTTCTGTCAATTCTGCTGTCAAAGGTTTGTTAGAAAAAGATTTTATCACGCAGACCGATGACGCTTATATTGTGTATGACAGATTTTTTGATATCTGGTTGAGACGGCAGATGATAGGATAGGGCATTATCATATCATGCCTTCTAACTTTTCAGTATCTTTGGTGCAGTCCGCACTCGCGCTTGTCGGGTGCTTCCCACCACCAGCGGCCAGAGCGGGGGTCGTCACCGGGCTTCACGGCACGTGTGCAGGGCTCGCAGCCGATGCTGGGGAAACCCTTGTCGAAGAGTTTGTTGTAGGGCACGTGGTTCTTATGGATGTAGTCGCGGACCTCCTCCTCGCTCCAGTTGATGAGCGGGTTCACCTTGATGAGTCCGTGGATGTCGTCCCATTCCACTAAACGCATGTCCTTTCGTGTGACGCTCTGCTCGTGGCGCAGACCGCATATCCAGGCGTCGAGACCCTGGAAGGCACGCTTCAGCGGCTCCAGCTTGCGGATGGCGCAGCAGCGGTGGCGACTCTCGATGCTGTTGTAGAAGAGGTTGATACCCTCTTCGCGCACCATGCGCTGCACCTCACGATAGTCGGGGAAGAAAACTTCTATCTTGATGTTGTAGGTGAGGTTGGTGCGGTCGATGAGCTGGTAGGTCTCAGGGAAGAGACGCCCCGTGTCAAGGGTGAAGATACGTGTCTTCGGGTTCTCCTTGACAATCATATGTGTCAGCGCCTGGTCCTCGATGGAGAGTGAGGAGGAGAGGGCGATGCGGCCCTCATACTCCTTGAGAAACCAAGCCAGCACCTCCTGGGGCGTGGCATCGGCAACCGCTCGTTGAGGCGGTCGATGATTTCTGTGTCGATACTGTTCATGGCTATTTTATCATTCCTGCGCCCACCGTCTCGTTGGTATCGGGGTCGATGAAAATCAGCGACCCTGTGACGCGGTTGTGCTGGTATTTGTCGAAGACGAGGGGAGCGGCGGTATGGAGCTCCACCTCTGCGATGTCGTTCATGGCAAGCTGGGAGACTCCCGTCTCCTTCTCCAAGGTGTTGATATTGTGGCGGAAGTTGATGCTGCGTACCATGCCCACCGTCTCCGATGTTGTCTGCCGGATGATGTATTTCTTCCGCAACTGCAGGGGCTGCTCGTTGAACCAGCATACGTCCATGGTGGCATCCTGCGCCACCTCAGGCTGTGCTTCGTCGGCCTTGACGAGGGTGTCGCCGCGGCTGATGTCTATCTCGTCGTTGAGCTGGATGGTCACACTCAGGGGTGCGAAGATCTCGTTGAGTTCGTCTTTAGCCTGTGACAGACGCTTCACCGTGCTCTCCAAGCCGGACGGCAGCACGCGCACACGGTCGCCGACATGGAGGGTGCCACCGGCTACACGGCCCGCATAGCCGCGGAAGTCATGGTATTTGTCGGAGATGGGGCGGATGACATACTGTACGGGGAAGCGGAACTCCTTACTGCCTACCTTGTGGACGATGGGCACCGTCTCCAAGTATTCCAACAGTGGCAGGCCCGTATACCAGGGCATGCGCTCCGACTTGTTGACGACATTGTCGCCGTCCTTAGCGCTGATGGGGATGAAGACGACGTTGCGGATGTTCAGTGTCTCCGACATCTTGTTGTAGTCGGCTTTAATCTTGTTGTAGACATCCTCGGAGAAGTCTACGAGGTCCATCTTGTTGATGGCCACGACGATGTTCGGGATGCCGAGGAGAGAGGAGATGTAGCTGTGTCGCACCGTCTGCTCCAGGACGCCATGGCGTGCGTCGACGAGGATGATGCTCAGGTCGGCCGTAGAGGCTCCTGTGACCATGTTGCGCGTATACTGTACGTGTCCCGGTGTGTCGGCGATGATAAACTTCCGCTTTGGTGTAGCGAAATAGCGGTAGGCCACGTCGATGGTGATTCCCTGTTCCCGCTCGGCCCTGAGTCCGTCGGTGAGGAGCGCGAGGTTCACCTCCTCGTTGCCGCGTGCCTTGGAAGCCGTCTCCACAGCCTCCAGCTGGTCTTCAAAGATGGACTTGCTGTCGTAGAGCAGTCGCCCGATGAGGGTGCTCTTACCGTCGTCCACGCTGCCCGCTGTGGAGAAGCGGAGCAGCTGCATATCTAAATAGCCTCGTGTATTCGTCATTGTCTTGTCTGTTTCTGGTTATTTCTATTGGGCCTATTAGGCCTATTCTGCCTATTAGAAGTATCCTGCTTTTTTTCTGTCCTCCATAGCTGTCTCCGACCGTTTGTCGTCGGCTCTTCCGCCCCTCTCAGTGACGCGGCTGGCAGCTATCTCCTCGATGATGTCCTCCACGGTGTGCGCTTTCGACTCGGTGAGACCTGTGCAGGTGATGTCGCCGATGGTGCGGCAGCGCACCTCCTTGGTGACGACCTCCTCGGTGGGTTTGCGCTTGATGACGGGGAGGGCGGCGAGCCACTGACCGTCGCGGTTGAAGACCTCGCGGGTATGGGTGAAATAGAGGCTGGGCATAGGAATCTTCTCCAGAAGGATATACTGCCAGACGTCCATCTCCGTCCAGTTGGAGATAGGGAAGACGCGGAAGTGCTCGCCCATGTTCTTACGTCCGTTGAAGATGTTCCAGAGCTCCGGGCGCTGGTTCTTTGGGTTCCACTGTCCGAACTCGTCGCGGTGGCTGAAGAAGCGCTCCTTGGCGCGGCTCTTCTCCTCGTCGCGGCGTGCACCGCCGATGGCAGCGTCAAACTTGTATTTGTCGATGGTGTCGAGGAGCGTCACCGTCTGTAGTTTGTTGCGGCGGGCATATTAGCCGGTCTCTTCTTTCACGCGTCCCTGGTCGATGCTCTCCTGCACGCTGCCCACGATGAGGTCGGCGCCGAGCTCCTTGATGAGGTTGTCGCGGTAGTCGATGGTCTCCTGGAAGTTGTGGCCCGTGTCGATATGTACCAATGGGAAAGGTATCTTGGCGGGGAAGAAAGCTTTATAGGCTAAATGTGTGACGACGATGGAGTCCTTGCCGCCGGAGAAGAGGATGCAAGGGCGCTCAAACTGTGCTGCTACCTCACGGAGCACATAGATGGACTCCGACTCCAGTTCTTTGAGATGGGTAATGTTATGGTTCATTCTTCAACTGATATCTAAAGTGTTGTCACTGATAAGTTCATTAATTCTGTTTCTCACCCTGATGGCCCTCCTGACGTCTCTGCTGTCCGAGCCTACGGCGATGGTGATGCCCCGGTCCTCGGTATGTGCGATGGCTGGCGAGACGAAGTCGCACCAGGTGGTGTCGTCACAGACGGACAGCCTCACGACCCGAACCTACGAGAAGAAGGCTGCCATCGGTGATACGGACGGAGATAGGGAGAAAATCCATATTGTTTCTTCTGAAGAATTATGGTGTTCTTTCGAAGACTTCCATCATTTCTTCTTGATGGTCACCTTCCAGTAGTTGTCGACCTTTTCCGTGGCCAGGACGGTATGTCCTTCGTTCTTCACGCTTCCCGGCACATTCTGGATGGGTTGTCCGTCGTCGAGGAGGATTTGCAGAATCTGTCCCGACTGCATCGGCGTGAGGGCTATCTTCGTCTTCACGAAGTTCATCGGGCAGGCCACACCGCGGAAGTCCTTAAAGACATCGACCTTTACTTCTCCGTCCGCAGCTCCTTCTGTCGCCTTCGCATTGGGCTGTCCTTCCTTAGCTTTATCATTTGGCTGGACTTCCTTCTGTCCTTCTGGACTTCCGGGCTTCCGTCCTTCTGAAATCCCATGGAACTGCAGGCTGTCGTCCATATTCTTATACAGGTCGTTGAGCAGGTCGGCAAGTTCCTCTATGAGCTCTCGGTAAGCGATGAGGGAGCCGCCGGAGCGGCGTGTGTCGATGAGGACTTTATATTTCGCTGGCACGATGCCAGCTTTGATAAACTCTGTGATGAATCCGTCGTAGACATCGTCGTCGGTGCGGGGATCCAGACCACGTGTCACGAGGAGCATGCGGGCCTCGGAGAAGACAATGTCAGCGAGAATCTTCTCCTGGGCAGCGCTGTCAGCAGCGGAGGCCAGCTCCTTGCGCTTCTCGCGGATGGTATCCTGGTCGATGTCGATGATGTCGAAGAGACCTGCCGAGCACTTGGCCTGACCATATTTGATGAGGCTGAACTTCTCGTCGTCGCTGTAGTCGAAGAAGAAATCAGGGTTCTCGGAGAAGGCAGGCACCGCCTTGTATTTGGTCTCAAGGAGGTTCCTGGCGAACTCCGAGCCCCTCTCTCTCACATAAACATAATAACTCTCGTAATTGTCTTTCTGAGCGATGACATCGCGCAGATAATCCTCGACGAAGGCGGGGATATGTTTGGCGGCTATCCATCCCTGTGCCAGGTCTATCTCGTTTCGTCCGTTGACGGGTAGCCAGACGGTGTAGGCGGGGAACGGGTCGTCGCCCACGCGTCCCACTCTTCCGCTGAAACCGAGGTCGGCCCAGGTGGCGTTGGCGCAGATGTTAGTGCAACCGTTCATCTTCAGCTCAAAGTCGGGGATGGCGTCGAGGTCGAGGTTGCTCTGCAGCAGGCGGCGCGTGATGGCGTCGATGGCTCCCTTGGGCATGCAGATACCCAAGCGGCAGGTGTCGGCACCCGTGCAGGACGTCAGCGAGGTGATGACAGCGGGATAGTCGATGTCGAAGACACCTATCTTGCGGAAGAAGTTGTAGATATTCGGCAGATAGGCCTCGTTGATGTTGCGCACCTGAATCTGCTCGCGCTTTGTGAAGCGGATGACGTCGTCGCCGTAGTTGGCGAGGTAGTCGGCGACGAGTGCGAAGAACTCCGGTGACCCGTTGCCGTGTGGGATGGCGATATAGGCATACCACAGACCGTCCTTGGCCTGGTGGACGTAGCGCCGTTTCCAAGTCTCGAAGCCGGGATGCTCCTTGGCGGGGGCGAAGGCGGGATCGTGATGACTGGGAGCCATGACGGTGGCGGGAGCGTAGAAGTCGAGGGAACCGTCCTTCTTCAGGGCGTTGAACTCGTCGAGGTACATCTTCTTCGCATCCTCCTCACCATAGCGGTAGAAGATGTAGCGCATGCGCGCCTTGTGGCGGTTGCGGCGGTTACCGTATTTGTTGAACCAGTTCTTCAGGGCTTTGGCGGCGCGCAGCAGGTCTATCTCGGGGAGGAAGTCGAAAACCTCCCAGCCCACGTGGGGGTTCGGAGCCGTGCTGCCGGCGATGAAGACGCGGAAGCCGCGCTTGCCGTCCTTGACGACGGCCTGGAGGCCGAAGTCGGCGACATAGGAGTAGTGGGCGTCCTCAACATTGTAGTCCATGGCCACCTTGTATTTACGGGGCATGGTGAAGGAGTCGCGCTCAGCGATGAGGCGTGAGGTGAGCTCCTCAACATAAGGGTATACGTCGAAGGCCTCACGGTCGGTGAGCCCGCTGCGGTCGTTGACCATCATGTTGCGTACGGTGTTACCGCCACCGCCCGCTGTGCTCAGTCCCTCCTTCTCCAGCTTGCGCAGGGCGGGGACAGCGTCGAGGATGTCGACATTATGAATCTGTATCTCCTGACGGGTTGTGATATGCAGGTGGGAGGCTGAGACCTGATGGCCGACGAAGGCCACCTTGGCGAGCTGCTTGGGCGTGATGAGGCCACCGGTACAGCGCACGCGCAGCATGTGGTGGTGGTTCTTACGCTGTTCGTAGATACCCATGGGCACGCGGTTGGCCTTGAGCTCGCCGGCGGTAATCTCACCGGCTTTGTATTTCTTCACCAGCGACTCGGTGTAGTCGAGGTCGCTGTCAAGGGTGGACGGTATTCTGTACATAATGTTTCTGTTTAAAGTGAGAGAGTTGTTGTGAGGTTACGCTTCCTCAGCGTAGTGTACTTCCTTGTCGGCTACTTTGTTATCCTTGATGCCGAAGGAGTTGAGGTGCACGCCCTGATAGAGTGAAAGGATGGCATAGCGTATCGTGGGGTCGTTGGCCAGTCGCAGGTCCTCCTGAGAGGGCCGTGAGGGCGAGGCGGGGTGGCTGTGCCAGTTGGCTAATATCTTCAGACCGCAGCGGCGGGCATAGCGCAGGGCAGCAAACTGCTCCTTGGGGGAGAAGGAGAAATGCTCGGAGCTGTGGTCGATATTCTCCATGGGGTAGTTCTCCGTCACCACGCCGTCGACTCCTAAGAGGTAGCCACAGGTCTCTAAGGGCGCGTCGCGGCGTGCCTGTGCGATGAGCTCGTCGATGATTTCTTGTGCTATTGTCATGGGCTGTTAGATGGAACTAATACTATTTCTTATGATTTGGAAGGTCGCAAGCTTTCTGCTCGTAGTCGATGAGGTGGTCGATGGTGGGATGCGAGCCGCAGATGGGACAGCTGTCACGGTGTTTCACGGGAATGGTGCGGAACTCCATGGTCTTGGCGTCGAAGGTCAGAAGCCTGTTGGTGAGCATGTTGCCGATGCCGAGGATGTATTTCAGCGCCTCAGCGGCCTGGATGGTGCCGAGCATACCGGCGATGGCACCGAGGACACCGGCCTGTGAGCAGGTGGGGACGGCTCCTACGGGTGGCGGCTCCTTGAACATGCAGCGGTAGCAGGCTGAGCCGGGGACGTAGGTGAAGGTCTGACCGCGGAAGCGGAGGATGCCACCATGGCTGTACGGCTTTTTCAGCATCACGCAGGCATCGTTGATAAGGAACTTCACGGGGAAGTTGTCGGTGCCGTCGATGACAAAGTCATAGTCCTTGATGATGTCCAAGGCGTTGTCGCTGAAGAGGAACTCTTTGATGGCGTTGACCTTGATGTCGGGGTTGATGGCTAACATCTTCTCTTTGGCGCTCTCCACCTTGGGCTTACCGACATCCTTGGTGAAGTGGATAACCTGGCGTTGGAGGTTGCTCAGGTCCACATTGTCGGCATCGACGATACCAATCGTACCCACACCGGCGGCGGCGAGGTAGAGGGCGGCAGGAGCTCCTAAGCCACCGGCACCGATGATGAGGATTTTGGCGTTGAGGATCTTCTCCTGACCCTCTAAGCCTACGTCCTGCAAGAGGATATGGCGGCTGTAGCGCTCTATCTGTTCTTCAGTGAGGTCTATCATGCGGCACCTCCTCCCATGAAATACAGGAAGTCGACATGGTCGCCATCCTTCAGAGATATGGTATCCCAGACGTCACGCTCTACAAACTCCTCGTTGACCTGTACGGTGACCATCTCGGGTTGGAAGACCTTGTTCAGCTTTATCAGTTCGCTCAGTGTCAGGGGCAGTGTCACGTCCTGCTTCTCATCGTTAACAATAATCTGTGCCATGTGTGAAAAGTTATAAGTTTACGGGTGCAAAGGTAGGTACTTTCCATGAGGCACAGAATCCCACTAAGGTGGTATTCTTGCTACCCAATGTTTGCTATCGCATACCATAGGTTTGGTAGGTGGTAGGTGGTGGGTGGTGGGTATTAGGTGTTAAGTGGTAGGTGTTAGGTGTTAAGTGGTAGGTGGTAGGTGTTAATGGTATGCTGTGCTGTCCACGTGAGACCTCTTCGAGGTCTTTCCACTCTGTCATCCTGCAACCCCAGGTCGCTCCCTCACATGGGCTTCCGCAAGCTCCAGCCCATGTGAGGTCGACGACCTGGGGTCATTCATGGTGTGACCCCTCCGGGGTCAGTACGATACCCTGGGCTTATAGGGTGTCGGTGGGGTCAGTACGATACCCAGACTCATAGTGTGTCGATGGAATAGTACGTCAAGCTCGAGCGTGGCATGACCCCGGAGGGGTCACACCATGAATGACCCCAGGTCGTCTTGGTGGCGGGAGGACTGCGCGTAGCGCGACCGCCCACCACCAAGCGACCTGGGGCGCAGGATGGCAGAGTGGAAAGACCTCGGAGAGGTCTCACGTGGACAGCAGAATATTTATCTTTCTACAAACAAAGTCCTCTGCTAATGCCGTGGAGTTCTTTGGTAAATGCCGCGAATGGTGTGGCTATATAGGCACTTGATTCTACCTTATGCCTTCTTTGTTTCGCCTTGTTCCTCTTATTCTACCTTATTATATTTGGCTTTCAGTTGTTTGACCTTTAGCAAGAGATTGTTGTAGTGCAGGTAGTTGAGGGAGCCTTTGGGGGTTGTCTGCAACTGCTTTGTGAGATAATTCTCTGTCTTGTCGGCTGTCTGAAGGAGGTAGAGGAAGACGTCGCTGTTGTTGGTGTTCAACTGCAGTGGGGCATCCTTGTCGGCACTGGGGTTGTTGATGCCCTTGTCAAGGAATCGCACGAAAGCATTCTCCTCGGCCCGTCGCCATGCTGCCTGGTATTCGCTCATACCTGTCAGCGGTTTCCAGATAATGGAGAAGACGTCGTCGAGGTATTCGCCCACGGGGTATTTCCCACCTTTGCGCTGGTTGTTGAGGAGGTTGGGGTTGATGAGATACCAGATGAGCGTTGTTGTCAGACTCGTGATGTCATTGTCGGGGAGGTAGTCGATGCGGCCAGTGATGTTCTTGTCGTAGAGCCATTCGGGTACGGTGAAAATGTTCCGTCCGAACCACTCCAAGGCCTCCTTCTGGCGCTCCTTCGACACGTAGTCGATGGCTTTCTCCGCCGGCCAGTTGTTATGGTACATACCCGCGATGTTACGCTGCACGTGCATGCAGTAGCGGCGGTATTGTCCTAACACCCCTTTGTACATCTCCTCAAGGTACTCCGTCTGTCCGTCGGGCTGCGCCGTCCACTCTCTGAGGTGTGCCATGACCCGCTTGAGGTTCTTGATGCCGTAGTCGCTGGCCTTCATGGAGTTGTCGCCGAGGTCCTCGGTCTGTGAGCGCGGGTCCATGCCCTTTCCCTCGTCGCCGACATAGCGCAGGCGCGGGTTGGCGGCTAAGACCTTTGTCACCTCAGCGCGCAGGGCTGCCTTCTCCTTCTTGGCATCGCCCTTGAACTCCGGGCGCCACTGGTAGCCCCATTTGATAGCCCATTTGTCGTAGTCGTTGATGCGTGGGAAGAGGTCGCGTTCCGACATGCCGTCCTCGGGCTGTGCCACGTAGTTGAAGCGGGCATAGTCCATGATGCTCGCCGTGTGACCGTATTTGTCCACCCAGGCTTTGTCGCGGAGCTTCTCCACGGGTGTGGCGCTGCTGGCTATCATGTTGTGGCGCAGCCCTAAGGTGTGTCCGACCTCATGTGAGGAGACGAAGCGGATGAGCTGTCCCATGAGCTCATCGCTGAAGTTCATCGTCTGCGCCTTCTTGTCCAGCGGTCCGCACTGCACCATATACCATTTGCGCAGGAGCTCCGTGACGTCGTGGTACCAGCAGATATGGCTCTCGATGATTTCACCGCTCCGGGGGTCTACGATGCGCGGTCCATAGGCATTCTCCTTCTCCGAGGGCAGGTAGCGGAGGACGCAGAAACGTGCGTCGTCAACGCTCATGCCCTTGTCATCCTCCGGCCACTCGCGGGCCTGGATGGCATTCTTGAAGCCGGCAGCCTCGAAGGCCTTGTTCCAGTCGTTGATGCCCGCCATGAGGTAAGGAACCCATTTCTTTGGTGTGGCGGGGTCGATATAGTAGATGATGGGCTTCTTTGGCTCGGTGAGTTTCCCGGCGAGGTATGCCTTCTCATTCTTCGGCTCCAGACGGTAGCGTGAGATGAAGGCGCTGTGACTGGTGATGCCATAGTCGGAGAGCTCCGTCTTCTTCGTCTCGAAATATCCCACGCGCTCGTCGGCATAGCGAGGCTGCATGGGGTCGTCGGGGAGCTGTACGATGCTGGTGTTCAGGCCTAATGTCACGTAGCCCGTCTTAGCCGCTGGCGTGCCACCGCCGTTAGCGGCATAGGTGCGTAGAGTGCGGGCCTCGATGTTCACGGGCAGCGAGCAGATGGTGTCGACGACGGTGAGGTCTTTCTGCACACCACCTATCTTCAAGATACCCTTGTCGGAGCTGTCGAACGACGTAATCTTGTTGTCCTGAGTGTAGAAGTTGGTGACGTCGATGAGCCAGCCGTGGTCTTTGGCCTGCTTCACGGAGTCCTTGATGATGGGGAAGCTGGCCACGATGGGGTTCACGGTAGCCTTCTCCACAGAGCGGGAGATGTCGCTGCCCTCCGGGGGTCTCGACGTTGTTGACATAGGAACGCAGCCACAGGGCGTCGGCATGCTTCTCCAGGTAGACGACATTCTCGTTGACCTCCTCGCCGATGTTGTATTTGAATCCGGCAGGGACGGAGGTGAAGCGTGTCACGATGAGGAAGAGCTTGCCAAGCTTGTCCTGTGGTACTTCGAAATACCATTTGTTCTCGATATGCCTGACGGTGAAGAGACCTTTCTGCACCGACCCGCCTTTCTTGATGAGTTTGGAATAGTCGGAGAGTTTCTCATCCTTCTTGTCTTTCTTCCTTTTCTCTGTTTTGTCGCCTTTGTCGCCTGAGGCTTTCATGGCCTTCACCTCCGTAGAATCTTTAGCGGTGGGAGTGTAGAGAGTGGCGCTGTACGCGCTCGCACCCTGCATAGCCATGAAAGCTATCAAGGGGATAAAGAGTTTGTTCATGTAATGTTGGGTTCTAATAAAATGTTGCTGTAAAGATAAATAGACTGCAAATTTAATCAAAAGAATCGGAAATCTTCTGTGCCATGTATTGCCATTTTGCTGCAAAGTTAGTAAAAATACCATTTCGCGCAAAATAGCATGGTACTATTTTGCGCGAAATGCCCCTAAAGAGCCTGTTCGCGCAAAATAGTGGGGCATTTCCGGTATTAATGCGTTGTTATCTGTGCCTCCTTCCACGTGAGACTCTTACGACGGTCGTCACACGAACTTACGACGGTCGTCACACGAACTTACGACGGTCGTCACACGAAATTGCGACGGTCGTCGCAAGATATCATGAAGATTTTTCTGTCTTTTGTCTCTAATTACGCTGTAGAGATTGTCTTTTGTCTCTCATTCCACTGTAGAGATTATTGGAAAATGGGCGTGGACAGGCTTGGCACCAAAGGTGTGGGTCTGTGGCACTGGGGTGGGGGGCGGGCGAGCT
>ERZ791623.807-NODE-807-length-15714-cov-8.885625_pt1 | contig 15714 bp, 16 predicted proteins | sample MGYA00510268_ERZ791623 | MGnify/ENA primary metagenome ERZ791623 (study PRJEB30046, sample SAMN00715216) | human gut metagenome | study: EMG produced TPA metagenomics assembly of the A metagenome-wide association study of gut microbiota in type 2...
AATAGAAAGTTAATAAACGATAAATATCATCCAATTATTTGGATAGCAACATAGAAGACATGGATACTGAAGATTCGCAATTTGTGGAGAACTGCGTACCCAATATGCGATACGGAATAGCTGCATAAAAGTAAGAAAAAAGTTGGCAGCATGAAAAAATGTATGTAACTTTGTGGAGACCAAAAACAACAAAGTCTTGCCATAAAGCAAGTCTGGGCATGGCAGGAGTGAGTGTAAACTCCCCTTCCTTGTTCTGAATTATATTCTTAAACAAAAATTAAACCCTGTCGAAAAGAGGGGAGTATAAATCACTAAATCAAAGGAAGAGTATGAAAAAATTATCATCGGCCTTGTTATTTATAACATTTTTGGCATTTGTGCTTTCATCATGCACCAAGAGTACAGAGGAAAAAGCTAAAGAGCTGTCTGAAGCTAAAATAAAAGAGTCCCTTATCATACCAGACAGCTATGATCTGGCATCGATTGAGGTTGACAGTGCATTTACACCCTATGACGACCCACAATTTTATGAACTGACTATAGAGTTGGCAAAAGATGGCACGGCTATAGAACAGGCAAAAAGGGATAAGGATGATGCTCAGTCTCGCATTGCCTTGTGGGGAGGTCCTTATCAAACATCATACGAACTGAATGAGCAGAATCAGGCAAAAGAAAAATATCAGCAAGCTAAAAAAGCTGAATCTGATGCAACAGAACACGCAAAAAGCATTGCTGAAAAAATGAGAGTGATGTTCTCCAAAGATCCTGAATTCATCGGGATGAAGGCAAAGGTTAGTTATAGGGCAAAGAGCAATAATGGCAATGTTCAAATGGGAACTGCAAAAGTCCTGTTCGACAAAGATATGACTAAGGTCATTAATATTTACGACATGGATGGAGAAGAATATCAGGCTTTCATAGCTGTGTGTAATGAAATAGAGAAGAATACTCAGAAATGATTGGAGTTAATGACGATTATTCTGTAGAAGTTACATGCACATATAAAGGGGAAACCTATCATGTGCGTGATAACGGGGCTGTCTTTCGCGTACAGAAAGGGGAAAGAAAGCGAAAATACGATGGATTTTGGACTTTCGGAATTAAACATATTGAGAACGGCTATATGTATATTTCTCAAGAAAGGGTGCACCGTATAGTTGCGACTGCCTTTCATGGAGAGCCAAAAAGTAAAGATTTAGTTGTTGACCATATTGACACTAACCGTGCGAATAACAGACCAGAAAATCTTCGATGGGTTACCAAGTTGGAAAATGCATTGAATAATCCAATCACCCGTGCAAAGATTATATATATCTGTGGTAGCATAGAAAACTTTCTGAAAGATCCGACGGTTCTATATATGACACTAGTTTCAGACAAAAACTTTGGTTGGATGCGTACGGTTTCTAAAGAAGAAGCTAAAATTTCTAAAGAGAGATTAGAAGAGTGGGCAAAAGAGACCCCTGAAGAACTTCATGTAAAGGTAGAAAGGACTGGTGAGCCTATAGATGAATGGATTTTTTCACCTATAGGAAAAAGACATGGCATATTCGAAGATGATGAAAAGCCGTTCGACTTTTCTAAGTTGCCTAAAGTGCAAGTTAAAGATAATGATTTAAAGGAAACTGCAATTACTAAGCAAATTCAAAAGATAAAATCTTCTAATGCAGAGGCTTCTGAAATGAAAACGGTTAATGACTATTATCAAAGCCCTTCACAGCCACAAACTTCAGATTTAGATAATATTCAACCTGAACATATAATTACGGATTCTCTAACTCCTAATGCCAAGCAAGACTATTGGTTTACACCTACTGAGTTTCCTTTCTGTCCTAAGTATATGTCTATCGAGGAATATTATAATAACATCAAGATAGGAGGCATTTTTAGTAAGAATACTAGGAAAATAGGGGTCGTAGTAGACAAAGAATGGATAAAAGAAGGCGAAATATTTGTAGTTCTCGCCAAAGATGAAAATGCATTTAATCCATGGATGCCATCTCCCGTATACATTAAAGATGGCTTCTTCATTCATAGAAATGGAGGAGCATATTATTTGGAAAGTATAGCAAGAAAAGTTATCAAAGAAATGAAAGGGGAAAAAGTCGAATATGACGATATAGAAGATGCTTTTATGTAGGAAATTTTTTCATAATAAAAGAAATTAATTAAGTCTTTTGACTCACAAATAGCTATGGGTCAAAGGACTTTTTTCATTCAAATAAGACAGTTCAAGGCTCGCCTACACGGTTGACAATCGCACGTGGTAGGAACAATCCCAATTCGTCTTGTCACCATGAGTAGCCTTCAGTACGGGCAACAGCCCTGCCGTCTTATGCTGGGCCATGGCCTTAAACAAGTTCTTTCTTCAACTCATAGTTGACATGGGGCTTTTTTGCAGTCTTCCTTTTTTTTGTCAACGCGTAATTATAATAACTATTCATAAAAGCTCTTTATTATTTTCCTAATCCATGCTGGCATCAGCTTATAATCCGCCTCAATAGATTTTTCGTTAATGGAAGCGAATACTTGCTTTAATGCTTTCAGATGCTCTTCATTGACATTGCCCTGGCCTATCTCCTTTAATGCGAATGTAGCAAGTTGGGCTGTCTTATTCACGAAAGCAAGATTTTTAGGAACAGTATGCTTGAACGTTATTGTCTTGTCGTTACCGAGCCTAATCTTTCTTGGTGATCCGTCTGTCAGGAAGACCACATTCATAGGCACCTGGGTAGATAGCCCGAGAAGGTTCATGGCATAAGCACCAGTCGGTGCAATATGTGCCTTGTCTCTCTTTGCTACCTGTAAGGCAACTTCTTCGACAGAAGGATATAACACGCCGAGTCCAAGTTCCTTGTCTATCTTCGGATATAAGTAAATGCCGTTGGCAAGTCTTATGATAACAGCATCGTTGGTCAACCGCTCCAAAGATTTGGAGACAGACTTGATGTCACCATAGGACACAAAGCTGTTCGGAAAGAATATAGATCCCCTTCCGCACTTCTTTATGTTGTTAACAATACGTTTACCAATATTCTCCTCCATATATCAAACACTATTTTGTCGCAAATTTACGATATTTATTCGACCACGACAAATATTACATTAGTTTTTTCGGCTGCAGTTGACTGGAATTTCAACCATAATGATGATCCGGAGCCTGTGTATCCTTATAAATGTGCCTATTGTCACAAATTTCATATAAGTCATCATGTGTATTACAGATATTTGTAAGGTATAACTGTTGTGCAATTAGAGATAAATATAAAGCGGATTAAACCGCAGAAAGGCCACAAGTTAAAATAAAAATAATCAATAGAATATTTGGTGCTTTCAAAATATTAGGTTATCTTTGTCGCTATAAATATCAATATTATGATATTTGTGGTATATATAAGGCATAAATATCATTAAGATGAAAGTTATACGCTTATGGCAGATTTATACGAATATTCAACACCGGAACTGGTCCGACTGCTCGGAAGCAGGTTCAGAGAATACAGGATGCGCTGCAATCTCACTCAAAGGGAAGTTGCAGAGAAGAGCGGCATCGGCTTGACCACCATTCACAAATTTGAGAGCGGATGTGCCAACAACATCTCCCTTGGTACATTCCTGTTGCTGTTGAAGGTGGTCGGCCGTATTAATGCCTTGGAGGAGTTGCTGCCCGACTTACCGCCATCTCCCTATCTCATGCAAGGGAATGGCAAGCAGACACAACGCATAAGACACTCAAAAGACTCTACGTTATGATTACAATACTTAAGGTGATATTATGGAATGAAGAGATAGGCAGGCTTGTTTGGGATGCCCGGCGAGGGCTTTCATACTTCAACTATAACCCTCGCTTCATAAGAAAAGGTCTTGACATAGCCCCGCTCGCTGCTCCACTCAAGACGTACGCAAACATGCCCATATGGGGAGAAGATGGAAAGATCTATCAACGGCTCCCATCTTTTATCGCTGACTCCCTACCTGATTCTTGGGGTAATCAGCTCTTTGATCTTTGGCGGCAGCAGCACCATCTTTCCAATGTTGACATAACTCCGCTTGACAAGCTGTCGTTTATCGGCAAACGAGGTATGGGGGCGTTGGAATTTCAGCCACAGGCATCTAGAGAACGAAGTCCAAAGAAAATAGATATGGCCTCATTGACCGATCTCGCCGAGCGCATCTTCTCAGAAAGAGAGAACGCACGCATCATGCCCGGAGAGTCTATCACCATGCAGTCGTTGCTAACCGTCGGCACCTCCGCGGGAGGAAGACAGCCCAAGGCAATCATTGCAATCAACAGAAACAGCGGAGAGATACGCAGTGGTCAGATAGCGGGGCTGGAGGATTACGACTATTATCTGTTGAAGTTCGGCAATACAGAATACAGCTCGGCAGAGCTGGAGATGACCTATTATGAACTCGCAAGGAAAGCTGGGATTGACATGATGCCGTCACGTCTGTATTCCGTTAATGGCAATAGTCATTTTATGACCATGCGCTTTGACCGCAGAAACGGAAAGAAAGTCTTTACACAGACTCTTGCAGCCTTGTGTCCTGATGCGGACAGCTATGAGAAGTTGCTGGCTGTCTGTCGAAAGCTCCGCCTGCCCGAGTTGGACTGTCAGGAGGTGTTCCGGCGTATGGTGTTCAATATCCTTGCCAACAATACTGATGACCATAACAAGAATTTCACTTTCATCATGAGTGAAGACGGGACATGGCAACTCGCTCCTGCATACGACCTCACCTATGTACTGGACTTGGGAGGCAACCTTCCTAATGAAAACCATTGCCTGTTCATGCGTGCCAAACTCAGCAGTTTCAGCAGGGAGGATGCCGTGGCTTTTGCACATGACAACGGCATACAAAGGCCCGATGCAATTATAAGGGAAGTGGCTGAAGCCTTGAAGCAATTCCGTCCGACAGCAGAGAAAAACGGCGTAGGCGCAAGATGGGTCGGTCGTGTGGAGTCTACCATCCTCGATCATCTGAGTGCATGGCGTGAGTATGATAAGCCAACAGAATCTATTTCCATAGAGGTCAATGGCCACAAGATTTCAGATATTAGAATCGAGCAGACGTATAAAGGCAACTATCATCTGATGGCTAATATCGATGGTGTGCAACGTAAGTTCGTCATTGGCAAGAGCAAAAAGGAGTATGCTGAAATAGAAAGGACAGGTATTGCTAATATCACTTCCGACCGGCTCCTTGACTTGGCAAAAAAATACTTTGCGTCTACATTGGGCCTGAAATGAGATACGACAGAGACACTACTATAAAATTTAGCATTATAGGAAATATTTGTGGTTGTCCACAGATATTTCCTATAACATGACGGGGGTACAAATTACAATTGCGTTTCCCATTGCTTGGACGGCTAGTCCAATCTTATTTGTAGTTTGCGTGACAACCATCCTCTTTTGGTCATCACGTAATTCAAAATAGCTATTCATAAAAGCTCTTTATTATTTTCCTAATCCATGCTGGCATCAGCTTATAATCCGCCTCAATAGATTTTTCGTTAATGGAAGCGAATACTTGCTTTAATGCTTTCAGATGCTCTTCATTGACATTGCCCTGGCCTATCTCCTTTAATGCGAATGTAGCAAGTTGGGCTGTCTTATTCACGAAAGCAAGATTTTTAGGAACAGTATGCTTGAACGTTATTGTCTTGTCGTTACCGAGCCTAATCTTTCTTGGTGATCCGTCTGTCAGGAAGACCACATTCATAGGCACCTGGGTAGATAGCCCGAGAAGGTTCATGGCATAAGCACCAGTCGGTGCAATATGTGCCTTGTCTCTCTTTGCTACCTGTAAGGCAACTTCTTCGACAGAAGGATATAACACGCCGAGTCCAAGTTCCTTGTCTATCTTCGGATATAAGTAAATGCCGTTGGCAAGTCTTATGATAACAGCATCGTTGGTCAACCGCTCCAAAGATTTGGAGACAGACTTGATGTCACCATAGGACACAAAGCTGTTCGGAAAGAATATAGATCCCCTTCCGCACTTCTTTATATTATTAACAATGCGTTTACCAATGTTTTCTTGCATATATCAAACATTATTTTGTCGCAAATTTACGATATTTTTTCGACCACGACAAATATTACATTAGTTTTATCACTATAAATTTTGAATAATACGCATTTTCACAAAAATAAATCAGAAGGTAGCTTCTTGAAATGACAGTGGAAAGATAGGGTAAAGGTAAATAGCATGGCACACAGTGTCAACCATCAACCTTCAGCACTAAATATAATAACCATATAGCGCACAAGAGGCTTGACAAGTGGCTGACAGAAGAGCTTCCCACTAATAACCGTGTATGAATTAAGCACAAAATTACACAACCAGTGTACCGCATGATGAAGATATTTGGTTAGCCTTCGTGGTGTCCAGCCATGGACTTCTGCACCTGAGCCAATAAATGAGCAGTCTTCAAGAATGAGAGTTCCTGCGAAATGCTTTATGTTGCGGGAAAAAAATGTTTTTTGGATGATTGTTTTCGTTTTCTAGAAATAAATCATTAAATTAGTGGCGGATTATAAAAGAAAATTCCTGTGTTGCAACATATATATCTTGAAAACTTCCGATGTTTTGAGCATTATGACATCGACTTCACGTCTGGCGTCAACCTGCTTATTGGCGACAATGGCAGTGGAAAGACTTCCATTATCAAGGCAGTCATCCTTGCACTTAATTCTTTTTTCAAAGGGTTCAGTGACGAGAATACTACTTGCACCGGAATTGGCATTGACGATTTCAATCATACTGTCAACAATGGAGCAAAGAACATGACGCTGCCTGTCAGCATCTCTTTTGACACGAAGACCTTTTCGGGGGTCACCATTAATAGAACCACGGAAAAAGCAGGGACAACATACTTGGGTGCAAAGGAATTTAACAAAGCCAATAACTTACTGCAAAGTACAGTCGCAAACGAAAGCCGTGGGGACAGGAAGACAGCCTTGCCCCTTTTTGCTTACTTTGCAACGGATGATATCCATGGCAACGTAAAAACCAATGCAAAGGCCTATAAGGAATATTTCGTAACATTCTCATTTGGCTACTACCAGACTCTTAGGGGTGGTTACTTTCTTAAGAACTGGATAGACAGATTGCTGGCATTAAAAGAAGGCGCTAAAGGAGAAGAGGAACTTGAAATTGTGAGGAAAGCCGTCATTAAATGTCTTGGTCAAGCTGGCTGTAGAATTATCAAGAACATGAGTGTCCGTCCAATTCAGGGACATGTGTATTTTGACTATATGGATGGGCGGGAGGCACGTTTTGAGGATTTGTCAGATGGCTATCGCCGTCTGGTCAACATTGTCTTGGACTTGGCCTTCCGTTGTTGTGCCCTCAACAGAACGTTATTCCACGACAAGTGCTGTGAGGAGACTTGTGGCGTCGTCTGTATAGATGAACTTGACGACCACCTGCACCCGGCATTGCAGTCTACTGTCATCAGGGCTCTACAGCAGACATTCCCGAAACTGCAGTTCATTATATCTACACACGCTCCACTCATCATGACGAGTGTCCAGGATGTACTTGCAAATCAGGTTATTCAACTTGGCTACCATCATGGAGAATACACTCATGAAGTCATCAATACTTACGGATTGGATGCCAGCACTATCATAAAGGAGTACCTTCATGTTCCTGACAGAGACAAGAAGGTGGCAGAGAAACTTGTCAAGTTGGAAAATCTGATTGACGAGGAGAAAGTGGACAAAGCAAAGGTGCTGTTATCTACTCTTAGGGATAAGTATTCAGACCGGATTTCAGAGTTGTCCAATGCAGAGGCCATGCTTTCATTTTATGAGTAAGACGGTATGAGGAAGATTACTAAGAACACTGAGCCTAAAGCTTAGACGCAATATCGTCTTACCCCTGGAGCTGCCTTTAAGCCCATCCCAGAGCTGGTGAACTCTTTGTTGGATGAGCAGGGGTATATATGTGCGTACTGTGAGCGGCGCATCCCCTGTAAAGATGCTGTGGAAGGGACTCCGGGCGCAGGAAACCATAGGATTGAGCATCTCCGCACACAAAGTACGTCAAAGAAAACGGGGATCAGTACCGACCTTGACTATTCCAACATGGTTGTTTGTTGCCCTGGAAATATCGCCCGCGATGGTGCCGAGAATTATCATTGTGACAAGAGAAAGGGTGATGTCGATTTAAGAATTTCACCACTCGACGACACAATGATGTCTACTATTCAGTTTACACCCTGCGGACTCATCAAGTCAACAGACAGTCAACTTGATAGAGAGATAAACGAGAATCTCAATCTCAACCAGCAACTGCTTCGGGCAAACAGAAAAGAGACCTGGCTTGGCATAGCAAGAGGCCTAAAGGCTAAGGACTGGAACGTCAGCAATATTCGCCATCTTATTGATGTTTGTGAAAGTAAGCATAAGGAGAGCATAAACGGACGTTTGGTTCTTGCATACAAACCATATTGCAGCATGGTACTTTACATGCTGAACAAAAAGCTTAACATGATAAATGCCAAGTAAGTTGGGCGGTTTCAGTCACAATGGTGGTTCTCTTATCTCTCTATATCATCTTTAGTGCTTAGCAGTACGTAGTTAGGGTTGCCAATGTGCAGACTACTGTTGGTGTAACCTCAAAGCCATAACGGTAGATGCTGCCTTCTACTGACATCACCATTTCCATCATGCCCGGCTTTTTTGCAGAGACGGCATTCAGACGGTATGGCTCTACAGAAATCTGTTCGTTCGACTGCAACGCCTTGAACGAGTTGAACACAAAGTCCTTGAAGAAGTGAAGTGCTTTGATGAGGTTGGACTTGCCCGAAGCATTAGCTCCGAACACTACGACACTTTTAAGGAGTTTCAGGTTGGCGCCATCCTGTTCAAAAGAAGCTCCGTTGGCATCAGACTCAGGTTCCCTCAAAGATGTGGCGACAAGGGACAATGTTGCCGGCTCTTTGAAAGAGAGATAATTTGCGATAGAAAATTGAATTATCATAACTTAAAGCCTATATTTGTAATTTTTCTGCAAATACAAGCTTTGTTTTTATATAATCCAAATTTTAAAAGCAAAATATCTTTTTTGGAAGCACTCTTTCAAAGAATGGCATTTTAACCTTGGTAGCTGTTCGTGTATAAGCACCTTCTAATCACCAACATCAACAGTAAGAAGTACGACACTTCTCGTTGTGTGGATAGCAATTATGATGATGTCTGTCAACGATAGCATAAACGGGCAGAATAACAAAATGGAACAGTGTAATATTCGTGTTTACTGCATTTACATGAGTCACGACAAAAGTCTTGTCCTTGGGCATCTGGTTGATATCCAAGTCTTGTGTTGATTGTCGCTCATGCCTCTGCTAATGTCTTGAGAAAAAATCGTAACCATTTTTCGTAAGTACCGGAGATTTCTATAGACGCGATGCCGGAATAATAGAAGAACTGACGGATATGCAAGGCACCTGACAGATTTATAGTGCAACCATGCAGCAAGCCTTTGTCAACAAGGAAGAGAAGAACCAGCAGACGACCAATACGTCCGTTCCCATCAATGAACGGATGAATTACCTCAAACTGATAATGGATTAGAGCCGCCTTGATGAGTGGATTGAAATCGTCTTCTGCGTTGATATATTCCTCCAAGTCGTAAAAGGCTTTTTGCATATCGTCGGGCGAAGGCGGAATGAAGGGTGCTGTCGCCAAGTTGTCGCGCTCATCACCAATCCATATTGGAGACTTGCGGAACTCGCCGGGATATTTTTCTCATTATGCTCGCCTTGCATAGCTATCCAGTGCATATCCTTAATGATGCGGCCTGACAGAGGCAAAGTTTCAAGATGTTCCAGACCATACTCTAAGGCATTGCGGAGATTGTTTCTGTCTATCAATGACTTTTCTTCCAATTCCTTGTCATTTGTCATCAAGAACAGAGGTGGCACATTCCAAGCCAACCTGACGGAAGACTTTATAGCCTCCTCAGAGACATCGATTTCTTCTTTGTCCTTCTGCTTGATGTGTGCCAATGCCTTATCTGCAAGGCGTTTCATCTCATCATCAATATTCAGTTCAACGTCCTGTAACGGCGTAGGGACAAACGACTTGTATGCCGTCTGTTCTTTGCCATTCAATCTATTATACCCGCTTCGGGGGTCTGCAAATCTATTCATTTGTCTAATTCGTGAAGCGTTTCCGCAATATCACCTTTAAGTCCAATACTTCTGTCGGCAATCTGTTGAGGGATATACAATTCACATGCCAAGTTCATTGTGATATAATGGGAGTTTTGCAGCTGCGCAGCGAGCTGCATCAGCGGTTGCTTGATAAGTGTATTCCTCATGCCAATACCCAACTCCAATATAACTAACTGTTTATTAGAATATTGTTTTAAGAACTCCTGCAACTGAGGATTCTTATCATCCACTCCACCTAAAGTATTTGCAAACGTTCCTTCTATCTCAAAAACTTTCTTCGGGTCGAAGCCTGATAGTTCAAGATGAGTGTCGCCATTGGAAGTGATGATGAAGTAAGGCTTGTCGCCGACTACCCTCCGCAAGTCTTTCATAACCTGCGATGGCTTGTAATCCGTAATCCAATATTTTACAAGACGGACGAAGAACTCCTTGCGATCGTCGTCAGTTGGATATTGATAGAAGCAGCCTTGAATGACATTCAATATGCCATACTTTTGTTGAAAGTCACCGAACTGACGGCGAAACATTTCATTGTTGGCGAAAATGTGATAGCCTTCGGCTATTGACAAGCCGTTGCTGGCACCGATAAGGAGGGCGTCGGAGTTGGTTATCCATTGCTTTGCTTTTTGTATTTCGTTTTCCATGATAACTCCTAATTTCTAACTTCTAACTCTTTTGCTTCTTTCAATACTTTTGCAATGTCGCCTACAATAACCTGTCCCTTGTTTTCTATCTGTTCAGGCAGGAAGTCGTACTGCTTGTTCACGGAGACATAGCGTGCATTAGGCAGAGCGAGGGTAAGATTCCAGAAAGGCTCCTGAATAAACATTGGAGTCAGTCGGCCCACGCCAAGTTCGAGGAAGAGAATCTTCTTGTCGGCGTGGCTCTCAATCCAGTCGCTGACCTTCTGATATTGCTCCGTGTATTTCTTTCCTTCAAGGAAGTTGCCATAGCCACGAACCCATGGGAAAGCCTCTGCTCCGCAGTGAGGGCAACGAGGTATTAACTCGTCAGGGACAGCAGTCTTGTCTGTACCAAGCGACTCTACCATTTTATTTACCGGTTCAACGGCATCCCAAACATCATCCGTGCAGCAGTGTGAGCACTGGAAGAAGCGGTGGTCACCCTGTATCTCCGCAACTTTCGACTCAGGATAGAGTTTGACAAACTGCGTATCTTGGTTTGTCGTCAACACAAAGAAGTCTTTGCCTTTCAGTATTGAGTCCAAGTCCTTATAAGGCTCGCGCACTGGAGCATTTTGCGTAGTATTGAGGAATGTAGCGAGGAACGCCCACTTCTCATTTAGCGTGTCCCAATGGTGTCCTGTTCCGTCAAAAGCTCCTTTAATACCGTATTTCTCGGCAAAGCGGCCAAAGTATTTGCGGAATGAAGGCGTGTCACTATAGTAGAAGTCACCACCACCGGCAGCCGAAAGACCGGATGCACCACCAACAAGGATGCAGTCAGCCCATTTAACTGCTTCGACGAACTGCTTTATCTGCTCTTTCCATTCTGGCTTCTTCTTTGTACTCATCTTGTAAGGTGAGCCGCCCTGCTGGTATATCTGATAATACATTGAGTAGCTTTGTTGGGTCTGCATGACCAAATTTTCATAAAATGTCATAATATATTCCTTTCTGTTTTTTACTTTTTTACCCTTTTACTTTTTTCTTTTTCTTGGGTGCAAAGATACGGTGATTTATTTTCGTAACTGCTACCAATAAATATCAGAGAACTACCAAAATGATAAATAAGCCTTCTCTTTTCGCTTATTATATTTTCATTGTCTACTTTTTTTCAGTAACTTTGCAACAAAGTTCAAAATTCAATGCTCAAACCTCAAAGCAACAGAGACAGACTCGGTGCTTTCCCTGAAAAGACAGACCGTCAGCTGGCACTTATGCGCTATACAAAGACATCGTGTGGTGTTGACTTTCTGCTGAATACCGCCGACAGTTCGGAGAAGGCGCCTTGGTTTCATTTCAGCGACAGATACCAGACTGATTTTTTCGAGTTCTATTTCTTCCGCCGTGCCAATGGGTGGATGATACTCAACGGAGAACGGATTGAACTGCACGACGGAATGCTGCTAATAATTTCGCCTTACCAACATCAGGAATGGCATTGTGACGACCTGCACATGGACTACACTTTCCTAGTCTTTCAGGAAGAGTTTATCAACAGTTTCTTCTCAGATAAGCATTTTATGTACCGCCTGCTTTATTGCTACCAGAACGATACACCGACTTATTTTGATATTACGGACGAAGAGTCAGCTCCTTTGCTTGCCTTACTGAAAGAGATGAAAGGCGAACTGCGAAACCCTGTTGCCGACAGCTATCAGATGATACTCGCCTATCTCTATGAGTTTCTTCTGAAACTTAACCGCCTCTACGCCCATCGTTTCAATCTGCCTTTCGCTCCACCGCAGAACAACTATGCCTACCAGTACAAGCAGTTGTTGGAAACAAATATCTGCAAGAAGAACCGCGTTGATGATTATGCAGAAATGATGAATCTAAGTCGTGTGACTCTCAACAAGGCGGTGATGAACGAGTTCGGAGTCAGCGCGAGCCACCTGCTGAAACAGCGACTGCTTCAGGAGGTGAAACAGTCGCTGCTATTCTCAGACGAAAGCATCAAACAGACAGCCTTCCGCCTTAACTTCTCCGAGCCCAACCATCTTATGCGCTTCTTCAAGCAGATGACCGGTCAGACCATCGGAGAGTTCGTCAATAATTACAAGCGTGACGGCCACATTTAGTCAACCACATACTTTTTTCCTCTCTTTATATGCAAGCCACGAGTTGAAGGACTGACTTTGCGCCCGGGGATATCGTAAACAGGAGAATTATCTTCGCCGTGGTATGCATCAACCGAAGATATGCCTGTAGCCGTAAGCCGTACCGTGTTCGACGGGTCGCTCTCGCCAAGGTCATAGACAACCTCGACATAGAACTCATCGCCATCGGTGAAGGTCGTCTCATACTCCTGACTGGTCAACACTTCACTGTTGATCTTCTCACCGTTGCGGTAGACATCCGACGAATGTGACCTCCAGCGGGTGGGCGCACTCCTCATAGCCGAAATCGTCGACCATCATTGCCCGACGATCGTGGGAGATGCAGCGCACAGCAAAGTACTTGGCTCCTTCCGGAAGCTCGAACTCATAATTTGTCCACTCCTTTACGGGAACATAGCGGACGACATCGTCAAGTGCCGTGAAACTTACCAAGGCCGTGTCGGTAGTGGAGTTCGCCATTACCGCCCGCCACAGAAGGACTTTCTCGTCAGGCTTTTGTCGGCTTATAGTATATAGTTGGTCAACGAGCTTCTTGCATCTTGTCGGACTGAAACATGTGTCCATCTCTTGAAGTGTCGCATCTTGGCGGGTGGACACGACCTTCCATTTTGTGCGTCCACCAGCGGGAAGGCAAGTTAGCAAAATGGCCGTTATTGTCAGAATTATATTTCGCATTGTTAGCAAGTGGCAAAATTAAAATAAAAAACTGAAAGTAGAACGTTAATGCGTTGTCTACTTTCAGTCTATAAGTTATTGTCCACCTATTGTCCAGCATGATGGTGGGGTTCCAAGAGTTTATAGTTTGCTTTTCAGCGTTCTATGGTTCCGTTGAGTGTCATGAGCTTTATTGCAGCCTGGTTGTAATCATTGACGGCGGTGGCATACTTCAGTCTGGTGTCGATGCTTTGCTGAAGGGCGGCGACATATTCTAAGTAGCTTATCTCTCCACTCTCATAAGCCAAGGCACTGATGCGTGCCGTCTCGTCGGCTTCATTTTTCCCCGATTGAGTATAATAGTCGAGTTGGTGCCGTGCAGCAAGCATACTGTTCATGGCCGCAGTATATTGGCTCTCACGGAGTTGTGCCTCATTACGGAATTGAATACTGAGTTGTTCACGTTGCTTTCTGGCGGCTTTCACCCTTGCCTTTGTTGCACCTGTAAAAATTGGAACGCCCACACCAATTTCAAAACCCATGAAGTTGCCGTCGTTCCACCCGCGGTTGACGTGATATGGATTCCACCCCTTGATAACCATCTGCGTGCGAAGGGCAATGGTTAGCGAAGGGAGAAAGCCTGTCCGCTCCACTTTCACGGCCTCATCGGCCACATGAAGTTGTGCATCAGCAAGTTGCCCCTCGGGAGTTTTAGAAAAAGAATAACTAAGTGAAGAAGGAATAGTGAAGAGTGAAGAATCAATTTGAATTGATGGTTCCACCATAATATTATTACCCAACAATCGAGCGAGTTCCGTCTGTGTGTTGGCATATTCCGTCTGCGCAGTGGTAATAGCGAGCTGGTTCTCGTGCCGCAGCCGGCTGGCATTGAGCGGTTCAAGCTGCCGCACCTCGCCCGCATTATAACGCTTCAAGGCTATGTTTTCATAATGAGAAAGAATGGTATCCTGCCTTTGCAGGATATTAAGCTTCTCTTTTAGATATACAAGCTGATAGTAAAGTGAGGCGATTCGTCCATGGAGTTGATTGTTGACTACCGCCACCTCGCTCTGCCTTGAGTTGGTCTCAGCCTTCAACTGATGGCGGAGGGCAACATAGCGTGTCGGGAAATCGATGGTTTGCGACAGCGACAGTGAGTTGTCAGGACTACCGCCCGATGTCGGGTCCTGCGAGAGTGTCAGCTCCGTCTTGTCAACGTCCCATGCAGTGCCTTCCATCAACTGTGCTTTGTCGACATTCATCATGACAGTCTGAAGCGACAAATTGTTCTCATCGGCAAGCCGGAAACAATCGGCAAGGGAGACTTTCTCGGCTCCACCTGTTATAGGCGTAACCTGAGCCATCAGAACAGAAGAAAATGAAATGAAAATGCTAAATATAAACTGTCTCATAAGTATTCACTGATTTTTTATCACTCTATTTAATAATTGTTATGGTCAGACGGCCCGGTACTTTGTGCCGGATTACTCCAGTACTAAGCCTCAGTACTCGAGTAATTCGGCAACAATTACTTCAGTACTGAGGCTTAGTACTGAGTCATTTTTTAATAAACGTCTTATAGATTGCTGGCAGAACGAGCAGCGTCAACAGTGTCGACGTTATCAGTCCGCCGATTACAACCGTGGCAAGTGGGCGCTGTACCTCTGCTCCGTCGCCGTTGGAGAGAGCCATAGGCAGGAATCCCATTGATGCGACTAAGGCCGTCATCAATACCGGGCGCAGACGAATCATGCAACTGTCGACGACCCGCTTCTCAACATCTTTGACTCCTTCCTTGGCAAAAGCGTTCATCTGATTGATGAGGACGACACCGTTGAGCACGGCAACACCGAACAAAGCAATGAATCCAACGCCTGCCGAGATGGAGAAGTTGAGACCTCGGAACCACAACGCCCATATTCCGCCTATTGCGGCAAGGGGTATCGCTGAGGCAACGAACAGTGTCTCACGGACATTGTGGACTGTTGCGTAGAGCAACAGCAGTATTACAAACCTGAGTTCGGGATAAGAAAAGAGTCTTAAAAGTTTGGTAATCTCGCATGAT
>ERZ791623.828-NODE-828-length-15220-cov-3.978437_pt1 | contig 15220 bp, 12 predicted proteins | sample MGYA00510268_ERZ791623 | MGnify/ENA primary metagenome ERZ791623 (study PRJEB30046, sample SAMN00715216) | human gut metagenome | study: EMG produced TPA metagenomics assembly of the A metagenome-wide association study of gut microbiota in type 2...
ATTCCTGCGCGAGGTGTTCAAGCAGGAGAGCATCGACTCCCTCGATGCCGAGACACTGTTCACGATCCAGCGCTTCTTTGAGAACAACCTGAACGTCTCCGAGACGAGCCGCGGTCTGTTCGTTCACCGTAACACGCTGGTCTACCGCCTTGAGAAGATCCGCAAGCTGACCGGCCTTGACCTGCGCAACTTCGATGATGCCATCGTCTTTAAGGTGGCGCTGATGGTCAAGAAATATCTGTCCGCCAACCCGGCCAAATATTGATTTTAAAAAAACTTTCACAAATGGCGCTGCACCGCAAGGCAGCGCCATTTTCCTGCTTTTTATAGCTGCAAAGCACCTTGACCGCAGGGGTCTAACATGGTATTCTATTATATGTATGACTGTAACCATAACAGCAAAGCCAAACCACGGCAGGAGAACCCCGAATGATCGATTTTGAACATGTATATAAAACCTACGAGACCCACAACGATGAGAACGTCGCGCTGGAGGACATCAACATCCATATTGACGAGGGCGAGTTCGTCTTTATCCTCGGCCATTCCGGCGCGGGCAAATCCACGTTTTTAAAGCTCATCCAGATGGAGGAGAAGCCCACCGAGGGCAAGGTCTTTATCAATGGGCAGGATTTAACGCGCATCAAGCGCCGCAAGGTGCCCTACCTGCGCCGCCAGATGGGCGTTGTGTTCCAGGACTTCCGCCTGATCCCCACCATGACCGTCTATGAGAATGTCGCCTTCGCCATGCGCGTGACGAACATCTCGACCAAAAAGATCAAGGACCGCGTACCGTTTGCACTCTCCCTTGTCGGTCTGGAGGACAAAATGGACCGCCTGCCGGATGAGCTCTCCGGCGGCGAGCAGCAGCGTGTGGCCGTTGCCCGCGCGCTGGCCCACGGCCCCAAGCTCATCATCGCGGACGAGCCCACCGGCAACATCGACCCCGAAATGTCGATGGACATCATGCAGCTGTTTGAGGCCATCAACAAGGTCAACATCACCGTCGTCGTCGTCACCCATGAACACGAGCTTGTCCACAAGCTGGCCCGCAAGTACGGCAACCGCGTCATCACGCTGGCCAACGGCATGGTAGCCTCCGACACCGCTGACCCTGCTGCCGCGCGCCGCTACGCTGCCGCCATGGCCGAGCGCGAAGAGGACGACTACGAGTACGACGAGGACTGATTTGTAAGTAAGAGGGGACACCATGCGTTTTTCCAGTTTTATCTACTTAGTCGGCCAGGGCCTGCACAACCTGCGCGCCAACCGGCTGATGACCTTTGCCTCCATGGGCGTGCTGACCGTCTGCATGCTGCTGATCGGCGCAGCCTCGCTCCTGGGCATCAACATTGACCACATGGTCGAATACATCGGCAACCAGAACGAGACTGTCGTCTACATGGGCGGCACCGGCGAGAGCGAGGTCGCCACCGACGAGCAGATTGCCGCCGCCGATGCGGCCATCCGCAGCACGCCCCACGTTGTGAGCGTGACCTATATGTCACCGGAGGACGTTCTGGCGACCTACAGCGATATGCTGAAGGATTACACAAACCTGCAGCAGGTCTTTGCCAATGACAACCCGTTCACTCCCAACTACCGCGTGACCGTGGACGACCCCGACAACATTGAGGAAGTCTCCGCCCAGCTCATGCAGATCGACGGCGTTTACAGCGTCAAGGCCCCGCTGGCTATGGCGGATACCTTCACGTCCCTGCAGAAGGTCATCAACTACGCCTGCTACGGCCTGGTCGCGGTGCTGGCCATCGTCTCCATCGTCGTCATCAACAACACGATCAAAATCACCGTCTTTAACCGCCGCAAGGAGATCGGCATTATGAAGCTCGTCGGCGCGACCAACGGCTTCATCCGCTTTCCGTTCTTTGTCGAGGGCGTCACCTCCGGCCTGATTTCGGCTGGCATTGCGTCCGGCATCGTCTGCGGCGCGTACTATGCACTCTGCCGCTGGTATGCCGAGAATCCGTCCAACCTCTCGCAGATGTTCGGCGGCACGCTTGTCCCGCTGGAAAGCGTCTGGTACTACATCGTCGGCGGCTTTGTGCTGCTGGGCTTCGTGCTCTGCGGCCTCGGCACCGCCACCAGCATCCGCAAGCATCTGAATGTATAACAGGGGATAAAGGGAACGTATAAGACCATGAAGCATGTAAAACACGGCAAAAAGCTGATTTCGCTTCTGCTGAGCGTGGCTGTCGCCATGAGCATGACGCTTTCCACCGTCATGACGCCGCTGGCCGCCTCCTCCAGCGTCAGCGACCTGCGCCAGAAGCTGCAGGAACTGCAGTCTGAGCAGGAAAAGGTCAACCAGCAGCTCAAGGACGCGCAGAGCAACAAGGCCGACGCTGAGGCTCTCAAAACGCAGCTTGAGCAGCAGAAGGCACTGATTTTAAGCCAGATCAGCAACCTGTCCGAGCAGATCGGTTCTTTGGATGAGGAAATCGTCAACAAGCAGGACGAGATTGACCGGAAGCAGCAGGAGGTCGACCAGAAGCAGGCCGAATACGACCAGCGCTGGGCGGACTTTAAAGATCGTATGCGTGCGATGCAGCGTCTGAATGACGGCGGCTCCATCGCACTGTTGTCCAGTGCCACCAACCTGTATCAGCTGCTGACCTTTGCCACCACATTGGATCAGATCGTTAATAAGGACGAGGACACCTGCCAACAGCTTGAAAATGAACACGCCGAGCTGGAGCAGCAGCGCGCCGAGCTGGAGCAGGCCAAGGCGGACCTGGAGGCCACGCAGGCCGATCTGGAGACCCAAAAGACCGCGCTGGACGGCAAGACAAATGAGCTTGCCCAGAATATCTCCCAGACCGACGCCAACATTTCCGCAGCGGATGCCGAGATCGAGGCCAACAAGGCGGCCCTGATCGAAGCCAACAAGGCCGTGGATAAGGCCGCTGCCGAGCTGGACGCCGCGCTGAACGCCGCCAACCAAGCCTACGGCAATGCGTCCATCCAGTGCTCGCTGGACTTTGGCCGCCCGCTGGCCACCTATAAGTACGTCTCCTGCTACTTCGGCGGCAACGGCCACCGCGGCACCGATTACGCCGCACCGGGCGGCACCGAAATCTACGCCGTCTCCGGCGGTGTCGTCACCGCTGCGGCCTACCACTGGAGCTGGGGCTACTACGTGCAGGTCTACCACGGCAAGGATGACAACGGCAATACTTATTCGACGCTGTACGCCCACATGAACAGCGCGCCCGTTGTCAGCGTGGGGCAGCCCGTGGAAAAGGGCAAGGTCCTTGGTTATGTCGGCTCCACCGGCAACTCCACAGGCAACCATCTGCACCTGGAAATGAAGGTCAACAACGTCCTGGTCAATGTCATGAACTACCTCTCATAACGAAAGGGGAATCTGTATGAAGCCGCAGAAGCACAAAACCTCCGTGCGCATTTTCTGCCTTGTAGTCGCCGTTCTGATGATACTCAGCCTTTTCTCTACGGTATTTTTCTCACTAGCCTACGGGGCATAACGCAAACACAGTAAGGAGCCATCAGACCCATGAGCAAAAAAATCAGTCTTGGCGTGGCGGCCACCATTGCCATCATTGCAATGGCCGTCACCTTCTCGCTGACCATGGTCGTGTCCATGAAGATGTTCAACACCACAGTGTCCAGCGTCAAAAACAAGGAGCGCCAGTACAACAAGCTGTCCGAAATTGATCGTTTTGTCCGCGCAGGGGAGTATTTCACCATCGACGAGGACACCTTGAATGACCGCTTGGCTGCGGGCTACATGAACGGCATCAACGACAAGTACGCCGTCTACTACACCGCCAAAGAATACAGCGAGAAGCAGTCTGTGGAGAAGGGCACGCTGACCGGCATCGGTGTCGCTGTCGTCAATGACACATCCTCCGGCTACGCCCGCATCATCCGCCTGTATGACAACTCGCCTGCCGCAGAAGCCGGGATGCAGGTCGGCGGCTTCATCACCGCTATCAACGATGAGTCGACGCGCAACATCACCTCCACCGCGCGCCTGACCTCAAAGCTGCTGGGTGAGGAGGGTACGACCACCACGATCACCTACCTGACGCCGGACCGCCAGGAGCAGCAGCTGAATCTTGTCCACTCCAACTACAAAACACCCTCCATCTACACCCGTCAGATGGTCGCGGACACCTGCGGGTACATCCGCATTGACGCCTTCACCTCCGGCACGGCCAGCGAGTTCAAGGCTGCTGTGGATGAGCTGCTGCAGCAGGGAGCGAACAGCCTTGTCTTTGACCTGCGCGACAACAACGGTGAAAACCTGAACGCCGCCCTTGTGGCCGCGGATTACTGTGTGCCCTCCGGTGAGATCGCCAAGCAGCAGGACAGGGACGGCAATGTGACCGTGCTGCGTATGTCCGATGAGACAAAGATCAACGTTCCGATCGTCTGCCTTGTCAACGGCTCCACCGCGGGCAGCGCCGAGCTGTTCGCCAATGCCCTTCGCAAGATGGCCGGTGCGACGCTCGTCGGCACCAAAACTGCGGGTAAGGGCGTCGTTCTGAGCGACGCCCAGAGCTTCTCCGACGGCTCCGCCGCTTACATCACGGTGGGCCTGCTGCTCGATAACGAGGATCAGACCTGGAATGAGGAGGGCCTGCGCCCCGACATTGACGCCGCGCTCTCCGTCGACGAGCAGAACGCCTACTACGATTACACACTTGATACTGACCCGCAGATCAGCAAGGCCGTCAACGCGGCCACGGCACTGGCCGGGCAGAACTGATTTTTATTGACTCGGAAAGGACGTCCACCGTGCCCACATTGACTGACCTGTCCACCATCCGTGACCTCTGCGCACGGTATGACTTTGCCCTGTCCAAGGGCTTCGGCCAGAATTTCATCATCAACCCCGGCATCTGCCCCCGCATTGCGGAGGCCGCCGGTATCGGCCCCGGCTGGGGCGCACTTGAGGTCGGCCCCGGCATCGGCGTGCTGACCGAGCAGCTTTGCAAGCGTGCGGACAATGTCGTCTCCATCGAGGTCGACAAGCGTCTGCCGCCGCTGCTGGAAGAGACGATGGCCGACTACGACAACTTCAAGCTCATCCTGAACGACGTGTTGAAGGTCGATTTGAAGGCTCTGCTGGCCGAGGAGTTCGGCGGCAAGCCCGTCGCCGTCTGTGCCAACCTGCCGTACTACATCACCAGCCCGATTCTGATGCGCCTGCTGGAGGAAAAGCTGCCTATCCGGAACATTACCGTAATGGTGCAGAAGGAGGCCGCACAGCGCCTCTGCGCCGCCCCCGGCACGCGGGATGCGGGTGCAATCAGCTACGCCGTGGCCTATTACGCCGAGCCGAAGCTGTTGTTCAGCGTCCAACCCGGCAGCTTTTACCCCGCCCCCAAGGTGACAAGCGCCGTCATCCGCCTGGATGTGAGGGAGAAGCCCGCCGTAACCGTGCCGAACGGCGACGAAGCCGCCTTCTTCGCGCTGATCCGCGCCGCCTTCTCCCAGCGCCGCAAGACCGCCGCCAACGCCATCGCCAATGGCCTGCACCTGCCCAAGGCGCAGGTCATCTCCGCCCTGCAGGCTGCCGGTCTTGATGAGCGTTCCCGCCCCGAGCAGCTGACACTGGAGAATTACTGCGCTCTGCAGACGGCACTGGCAAACACTTAAAACAACAAAGCAAAACGCCCGGTAAGCATCACGCTTATCGGGCGTTTTTTAGGAGTATATAGAGTAGGGTGCAATAAGGAAAAGCTTCTCTAAATATTCCTCAAGAACAATCCATCAGCTTTATGTACAGCAGCATTCCTGAGTTCAACCCTGACTCCGCGTTATGCGATTCTACTGCGTTTACAACTTGTTTACGACCTGTTTTTTACTGTTTAGGACGCAAAAAGACATACAAAAGCAAGAAAAAAGCGCGTAGCAAAGTGGATTTGCTAACGCGCTTTTTTAAGTGGAGCTAGTAACAGGAATCGAACCTGCAACCTGCTGATTACAAATCAGCTGCACTGCCAATTGTGCTATACTAGCGGGAACTCTAATATAATATCACAATCGGCAGGGGTTTGTCAAGGGTTACAGCAGCTCCACGCCCGAATTCCTGCATGCCTGTACCGTAGCGTCATCCCACAGGCTGACCTGTACCTCGCCGACATGGGCCTTGCCCAGTAGCAGCATGCACAGGCGGCTCTGGCCAATGCCGCCGCCCATTGTCAGGGGCAGGGTACCATCCAGCAGCAGTTTGTGGAAGGGCAGCTCCGCGCGCTGCGGGCAGCCTGCGGCGTCCAGCTGGCGGCGCAGGGCGTCGGCGTCAACGCGGATACCCATACTGGACAGCTCCAGTGCGCAGTCCAGCGGCTTGTGCCAGAACAGGATGTCGCAGTTCAGCGTCCAGTCATCATAGTCGGGCGCGCGCCCGTCGTGGGGCTGGCCGCTCTTGAGCCTGCCGCCGATCTGCATGATGCAGACGGTTCCATGCTCTTTGGCAAAGGCATTCTCGCGCTGCTTTGGCGTGAAGTCCGGGTATCTGTCCTCGAGCTCCTGCGTCGTGATAAATGCCACCTCGCGGCCCAGGTGGATGTTGTTTTTCAGCTCGGGGAACTTCCAGCGCAGCTCGTCAGACGTTGCGCAGACAGCGTCCACGATGTCCCGCACGGTCTCCTGCAGAAATTCCAGCGTGCGCTGGTCGGCAGTGATAACGCGCTCCCAGTCCCACTGGTCCACATAGACGGAGTGGAGGTTGTCCAGCTCCTCGTCCCGGCGGATGGCGTTCATGTCGCAGTACAGGCCCTTGCCTACGCGGAAGCCGTAGTCCTTCAGGGCCTTGCGCTTCCACTTTGCCAGCGACTGCACCACCTGTGCCTCGATGCCGCTGTCCCGGATGTCAAAGGTGACCTTGCGTTCCACGCCGTTCAGGTCGTCGTTCAGGCCGGTGGAAGCCTCCAGAAACAGCGGAGCCGACACGCGGTAGAGGTTCAGCGTGGCACACAGGGTGTCGGCGAACAGCCGCTTCACGGTGCCGATGGCACGCTGGGTGTCGTACAGGTTCAGCGCGGGTGTGTAGTTCTGCGGGATCATCGTTTTGCTCATAACAGTTTACCCCTCTCTTTCCGTTCTCCGCCGCCGAGTTGCGGCACTGGAACGGCTTTCCCTTTAATACAGTAAATTATGGCACAATTCCAGAGCGTTGTAAAGGGGAGAACGCAAAGCCGGTGCAATTCGGGAGCTTACGCCTCTGCCACAGCCTCGATCTCACACAGGACACCCTTGGGCAGATCCTTGACGGCAACGCAGCTGCGGGCGGGCTTGGAGGTGAAATACTTTGCGTAGACCTCGTTGAAGGCGGCAAAGTCGGCGATATCGGCCAGGAAGCAGGTGGTCTTGATGACCTTGTCGTAGCCGGAACCGGCGGCTTCCAGGATCGCACCCACGTTCTTGCAGCTCTGCTCGGTCTGGGCGGCGATGCCTTCGGGCACAGTGCCGTCCGCAGGGTTCACAGGGATCTGGCCGGAGGTGTAGACGAAACCGCCTGCGATGAAGCCCTGGGAGTAGGGGCCGATCGCGCCGGGAGCCTTTTCAGTAGCGATGACTTTCATGGAAAATACCTTCTTTCTGTGTGTTTGATGGAGCTTTTCTCTTCGGGGAGAAAAACTCTGCTGCTTGAAGTCTACACCATGGGGCGGGATGTGTCAATCCGGGAGGGACTTTTTGCCCGAGCGGCCTTTACAAGCGGGCAAAAAGGCGGTATCCTTAATCTATTGATACACCACCCTTCAGGAGGAAACAATGGATATCCGCCAGCTGCACTATTTTCTGGTTTTGTGCGAAGAAATGAACTACACCCGCGCGTCACAGCGGCTGTTTCTGTCGCGGCAGGCCCTGCGGCAGAGCATCACGGCGCTGGAAGCCGAGCTCTGCGGCCCGCTGTTCGTCAGCGCTCACCACAAGCTTTCGCTCACCGAGCGGGGGCTGAGCTTGCAGCGCCATGCGGCCCCGGTGGTGGAGCAGTTCCAGCAGATGCAGGCGGCCCTCCATGCGGAGATCCAGTCGGCCCAGCCGGTGCGCATCGGCATCAGTGTCTCGCTGGTGCCGGACTACCTGCCCGGGCTGGAGACCCAGCTGGACAAGTTCCGCCAGCAGTACCCCCACATTGAGATGCGGTTCCGCCTGCTGGAAAACGATGCCGTGGCCGATGGTGTGGAGCAGGGCGAGCTGGACGCGGGCCTTGTGATGGATCTGGGCACGGCGGCTCCGGTGCTGGCCCGCACCACCCTGCGGGCCGACCCGGCCTGCCTGCTGGTGCCGCGCGGCCATCCCTTCTGGGAGAAGGAGCGGGTGCCGCTTTCGGCTCTGCGGGGCCAGCGGGTGCTGCTGCCCAGCCTGCGGCAGGATCTGTTCAGCCCTCTGTGGGATGCCTGCGCCCGGGAGGGCTTTGCACCCAACGCGGAGATCGGCCCCAGCTTCTATCAGGCATACTATCTGGTTCAGGAGCAGCTCTGCACCTGCCTGACCCGCTATGAGCCGGGAGCACGGCGGGAGCTGGACCGGGTGCGGGACGTGCTGCTGGAAGATCTGCCGCCCCTCTGCGTCTCGATGGTGCAGCGGCGCGACCACAACTCGGCCTATCTTGACCTGCTGCGGGGCTACCTGATGGAGGTCATCGGGGGCGCTGCATCCCTGCCGCCCCGGCGGGGCCGCCCGGCAAAGCCCTTCTACAACTTCCCGGTGCTGTCCAGCGCCGCCCCCAAGGCGGCACCGCAGCACCCGGCTCCGGGCACCCAGCTGCCCTTTGCGGGCGGGAACAACTTCCGGGAGCTGGGCGGCTACGAGGCCGACGAGGGCAAGCATGTCAAGTGGGGGCAGATCTACCGCGGCATTCCCACCGGACTGCTGACCGGGGCGGCTGACCGTAAGCTGCTGGACAGCCTGGGCCTGCGGCTCATCCTCGACCTGCGCAGCGAGTCCGAGGCAGCGGAGCAGCCCGACTATGTGCCCGATGGCGCGCGGCTGGTGCGCATCTGCGGGCTTTGCCACCCGGACGGAAGCGAGATCTCCTTTTCTCCCGGGGACATTGAAAAGCTGCTCAAGGGCAAGAAGGATGAGGAACATAACCTCGCCGATGCCATGTATGAGCAGATGCTCTTCCGCAATAAGGCCTACAAGGAGCTGTTCCGGGCACTGGAGGCAGGCGAAACGCCGATCCTGTTCCACTGCTCTGGCGGGAAAGACCGCACCGGCGTGGCGGCCATGCTCATCCTGCTGGCGCTGGGGGCTTCCGATGAAACGATCTGTCAGGATTTTGTCCGGACCAATGTCTGCCGCCGCCCGGAGCTGGAAAAGATCTGGGCCGCCCATGCCGAGGAGATCGAGGCGCATCCGGAACAGAAGCAGTTCTATCAGGGCATTGCCGGTGTCCACCCGGAATCGGCCCCCTTTGTGTTGGACACCATCCGCAAAGAGTATGGCACCACCGATGCCTATCTTGAAGCCGAATACGGCCTGACCCCCGCCCGTCTGATGCGGCTGCGGCGGATGTATCTGGAATAATGGCTGTTTTTTTAGAAAATTCCTTTCACTTTACTTGACATTGTACCAAATGTTTCGTAATATAAGAAGTAGTATGGAATCCATGACGCTGCGTGCAGGGATCTTCCACAACCAAAGTTCAATGGGGCTTCATCTGCCCGTTTTTATATGAAAACCTTGTAGATAAAAAAGCTGCATCAGGCCGCAGGGGCAAACATGCCCTTTTTGTGCGGTGCTGTTGTCTGTTTTGTTGTTGAGAGCTTGATTTTGTATTGTTGACCCACGCCTTGCGCGGCAGCGTCTCCAGATTTTAGTTAATTTTGAACTTTAATTGTAAGGAGAGTGAACACGATGTCCCCGATCATTCTGTTGATCGTGGTCGTGGTTGCTGCTGTTGCTGCCGGCGCGGGTTATTTTATTGGTTACAACAACCGTAAAAAGACCGCCGAGGCACAGATCGGCAGCGCAGAAGCCGAGGCTACCCGCCTGGTGAACGAAGCAATCAAGACCGCTGACCAAAAAAGAAAAGAAGCTGTTCTGGAAGCCAAGGACGAGGCTTTCCGCCTGAAAGCCGAGGTCGATGCCCAGAAGGCTGAGGCCGACAAGGAGATCAAGCAGCGCCGTGCTGAGATCAGCCGCCAGGAGAACCGCATTGACCAGAAGGAAAATGCGCTGGACCGCAAGACCGAAGCCCTGGAAAAGAAGGAAGAAGAGCTCAAGAAAAAGCACGAGGAGGCCGACAGCCGCTTGGCTGAGGTGGATGCCATCCGTGCCAAGGAGATGGAGCGCCTGGAGACCCTGGCGGGCCTGAGCCAGGAGGATGCCCGCGAAGTGCTGCTGCACAAGGTGGACGAGGAGCTCACCCACGAGAAGGCTGTCCGTGTGGCTGCCTACGAGACCGACCTGAAGGAAAACTGCGATAACATCGCCCGCAACATGATCGGTCAGGCCATCAGCCGCTGCGCCGCTGACCACTGCAGCGAGACCACCGTCAGCGTGGTGCCCCTGCCCAGCGACGAGATGAAGGGCCGTATCATCGGCCGTGAGGGCCGCAACATCCGCGCGCTGGAAACTGCCACCGGCGTGGATCTTATCATCGATGATACCCCGGAGGCCATCACCCTGTCCTCCTTTGACCAGACCCGCCGCGAGGTTGCCCGCATGACGCTGGAGCGCCTGATCGGTGATGGCCGCATCCACCCCGCCCGCATTGAGGAGACGGTGGAGAAGTGCCGCCACGACCTTGAGCTGCAGATGAAGCGGGAGGGCGAGCGCGCCGTGATGGAACTTGGCATCCACGGCCTGCACCCCGACCTCATCAAGCTCATCGGCCGCCTGAAGTACCGCACTAGCTTTGGCCAGAACGCTCTGACCCACAGCATGGAGGTGGCCTGGCTGGCCGGTCTGCTGGCAGGCGAGATGGGCGTGAACGTCACGCTGGCCCGCCGTGCCGGTCTGCTGCATGATATCGGCAAGGCCCTTGACCACGAGATCGAGGGCAGCCATGTCCAGATCGGTGTGGATATCTGCCGCAAGTACAAGGAAAACACCCAGATCATCCATGCCATTGAGGCCCATCACGGCGATGTGGAGCCCAAGACCCCGCTGGCCTTTATCATTCAGGCCTGCGATGCCATCAGCGCCGCACGTCCCGGTGCCCGCCGCGAGAACGTGGAGAGCTATGTCAAGCGTCTGGAAAATCTGGAGGAGATCTCTTCCAGCTTTGAGGGCGTGGAGCAGGCCTTTGCCGTTCAGGCCGGCCGCGAAGTCCGCATCATGGTCAAGCCTGATGTCATCAGCGATGATCAGGTCATCCTGCTGGCCCGCCAGATTGCCAAGAAGATCGAGGATACCCTCGATTATCCCGGCCAGATCAAGGTCAACGTCATCCGCGAGAGCCGCGCCATCGAGTACGCGAAGTAAGATCAGAACCAAGAGGAGCCCGTTGCGTTCGTACAGCGGGCTCCTTTTTTGTCTGTGAACCTCTCGGACGCGTCGTGTCAGATCTCCGGGCAGGGGAGCCAGGTTTATGAGGCTGCCTGTCTTGCCTCTCCTGCCGGGAGAGGGGGCATCGCGAAGTAATGACAAAGAGAACTGATATAAGCTGAACAGATTTCAACTCTTAATAAAATGAAGTGAATTGAGTATAATGTTCTCCGTAGAAATACAAGTGATAGCTTTAATGTGAAAGTTGTCCTTGATGAAAATACAATGCAGGAGAAAAACTATACAAAAATTAGTTTCCGTTTTCGGCGGGATGTTGGACAAAGGGGAGAAATGGGCCTTTTCGGAGAACATATTCCCGAAAAACCCTTTTCAACGGCGGGGAACAGCGGTATAATGCGGCCATGGCACAAGGGTGTGCAGAAGCTCCAGAGGGGGAGCAGAGCCCCTTGTGCATTTTCAGAAAATGATGCTTTATCAGTGTAGAGCATTAAAGAGAGGGGAAAACATATATGAAATTCGATCGTCGTATTTCGCGCCGCAGCTTCCTGGCAGCTGCCGGTGTCACCTCTGCCGCGCTGGCTCTGACAGCCTGCGGCTCTTCCAGCTCCACGGCTGCATCTTCTGCAGCCGGCGGTGCTTCCTCTGCTGCGGCTGGCACCGCACAGGGCGGCACCCTGAACATCATGCTGGAGACCGAGGTCCAGTCTCTGGACCCCCAGGTGGCCACCGACGGCACCTCCTTTGAGGTCATCGCGGATTACACCGATGGCCTGATGCAGATGGATGCTGACGGTGCAGCAGTTCCCGCCATGGCGGAGACCTATGACATCAGCGAGGACGGCAAGACCTACACCTTCCACCTGCGCGATGCAAAGTGGTCCAACGGTGAGGCCGTGACCGCCGCCGACTTTGTGTTCGGCTGGCAGCGCGCCGTAGACCCCGCCACCGCTTCCGAGTATTCCTACATGCTGTCCGACATTGGTCAGGTGGTCAACGCCGCCGAGATCATTGCCGGTGAAAAGCCTGTTACCGACCTGGGCGTGACCGCTGTGGATGACAAGACTCTGGAAGTGCAGCTGAACGTTCCTGTCAGCTACTTCCTGAGCCTGATGTACTTCCCCACCTTCTACCCGGTGAACGAGGCCTTCTACAACACCTGCGCTGACACCTTTGGCACCAGCCCCGAAACAGTGCTGTCCAACGGCGCGTTCGTGCTGACCGATTATCAGCCTGCCGCCACCGCCTTTGCGATGGAAAAGAACCCCGATTACTATGATGCGGATAAGATCGCTCTGGACGGTCTGGCCTATCAGGTCATCAAGGACAGCCAGCAGGCTTTGATGAGCTATCAGACCGGCACGCTGGATATCACCCTGCTGAACGGTGAGCAGGTCGATCAGGTCAAGGATGATCCCGAGTTTACCAGTGTGGGTGCCGGTTACCTGTGGTACATCAGCCCCAACATCGACGCTGTGCCTGATTTGGCAAACCTGAACCTGCGCAAGGCCATGACCTTTGCGCTGGATCGGGATGCCATTACCGGCGATGTGCTGAAGGATGGCTCCACCCCTGCATACACCGCCGTTCCCGCACAGTTTGCAACCGGCCCCGACGGCAGCGATTTCAGCGCCGACCAGACCAAGTTTGCAGATGACTGCGCTTATGACCCCGAGAAGGCCAAGGAGTTCTTTGAGACCGCCAAGGCTGAGCTGGGTAAGGATACCTTCACCTTTGATATGGTGGTGGATGCTGACGATGCACCCCAGAAGGTGGCTCAGGTCGTCAAGGAGCAGCTGGAGACCACGCTGGAGGGCCTGACCATCAACCTGACCGTGGAGCCCAAGAAGCAGCGCGTGCAGGATATGCAGGACGGCACCTTTGAGCTGGGCCTGACCCGCTGGGGCCCCGACTACGCTGACCCCATGACCTATCTGGGCATGTGGGTGACCGGCAACTCCAACAACTACGGTCTGTGGAGCGATGCCGACTACGATGCCATCATTGACGAGTGCACCACCGGTGATCTGTGCACCGACCCCGAGGGCCGCTGGGCTGCCCTGTACGAGGCAGAGCAGATCGTTCTGGAGCAGGCGGTCATCTTCCCCCTGTACGGCCAGTGCAACGCTGAGATGATCTCCTCTGCCGTCAAGGGTGTCGAGCATCACCCCTGCGCTCTGAACCGTGTGTACAAGAACACCACCAAGAGCGAGTAAACAACTGAATCGCTGAACAAGGCCGCACAGTGGCCCGCAAAGAGCCACTGTGCGCCTTTTTGGCATTGTGCCTGTCCGCGGCAGACGAACGACTGACCGCGAGATCCCGGAAGGAAAAGGGGGTCCACCCGACGTGAAAAAATATACGCTCAAGCGAATCCTGACCTCGCTGTTCACACTGCTGGCAATTTTGCTGGTGCTGTTTATTCTGATGCAGCTGATGCCCGGTTCGCCCTTCAATGATGAAAAGCTGACACCCGATATGCGGGCTGCCCTGTACGCAAAGTACGGCCTGGATCAGCCCATCTACATCCAGTTCTTCCGCTATGTGGGCAATATGCTCCGCGGAGATCTTGGCGTGAGCTATAACATCTCCAAGAATACACCCATCTCCCAACTCATCCAGAGCCGCCTGCCCATCTCCATTCAGGTGGGCGGCATGGCTGTGACGCTGGGTGCCGCTGTGGGCCTGGTGCTGGGCATCATTGCCGCACTCAAGCGGGATACCATTTTTGATACCATCGCCACCATCATCTCGGTCATCGGCGTGTCGGTGCCGTCCTACGTTTTCGCACTGGCCCTGAGCTACACTTTCGGTTTCAAGCTCCGCTGGTTCCCGATGCTGTTCTCTGCAAAGGATGTCTTCGGTTCGAGTGTTCTGCCCAGCGTGTCGCTGTCCATGTTCACTATGGCATCCATCGCCCGCTTCACCCGAAGCGAGATGATAGAAGTCCTCGACTCTGACTATATGCTGCTGGCCGAGAGCAAGGGCATTTCCGGCCCGGCGCTGATCTTCCGCCACGCGCTGCGCAACGCGCTGATCCCCATTATCACCGTGCTGGCCCCGCTGATCGTGGACCTGATGACCGGCTCGCTGGTGGTGGAGAAGATCTTCGCCATTCCCGGCGTGGGCAGCCTGCTGGTGACGGCCATCCAGTCCAACGACTACAATGTGGTCATCAGCCTGAGCTTCATCTACAGTGCCATGTACATTGGCATCATGCTGGTCGTTGACCTGCTGTACGGCATCATCGACCCGCGCATCCGCTTGGCAAAGGGGGACGACTGATATGGCAGAAAAAGCGATTCGCCTGGGCGGCGAAGCCACGGCTGATGCCATCGTCAGCGCAGTGGATACCATGTATTCCGAGCACACCTTCAACGAGAAGGACTTTGTGCTCAAGCATAACGACGCAGAGATCGCAATGGACTCGAACTTTGCCGCACAGAGCTTCTGGAAGGATGTGCGGGTGCGCTTCTTCCGCAAAAAGAGCGCGGTGCTCGGCCTGATCCTCGTTGTCTTTATCGTGCTGCTGGCGGCATTTGGCCCCGGCATGAACGAGTATACCTACTCCGGTCAGGAGCTGAGCCAGAAAAACTTTGCGCCCCGCGTGCAGATGCTGGAAAACTTCGGCATCTTCAACGGTGACGAGAAAATGAGCACCACCACCGGTTCCAAGACAGTGAATGCCTATGTGGAAAAGGGCAAGGAGGATGTCTACTACTGGTTCGGCAGCGACACCTATGGCCGCGATATCTGGACCCGCACCTGGGAGGGT
>ERZ791623.830-NODE-830-length-15207-cov-2.443110_pt1 | contig 15207 bp, 5 predicted proteins | sample MGYA00510268_ERZ791623 | MGnify/ENA primary metagenome ERZ791623 (study PRJEB30046, sample SAMN00715216) | human gut metagenome | study: EMG produced TPA metagenomics assembly of the A metagenome-wide association study of gut microbiota in type 2...
TATGCTGATTTGATGCTTGCCGAATACGGTCCGCAGATTGATAAGCTTCTTGAAAACCTTCCATCAAGTATTACCCAGTATATCACATGGGACAGCAACAGCCGTACACTTAAGCTTAATGCTTTTGGTCTTGTTAAAAAAGACATTCCGGTACGTACTCACAGTGTTGATGAAATCTTCTTTACACTTAGGGGTGTCGCTGATCTTCTTAATCAATACGGTAACTTACTCGGTGATGCCGGCAACCTTAACTTTAAGGCTGTTGCCACTAAGGATTGGAGTATTTCAAGAGAAACTGCATCTTCAACTGATATTTTAAGAAGTGTAATCGGTATTTTCCAAAACCTTTCTTGCGACTATAACGGCACTGATATTTTAGGCAAGGTGCTTAGAGGTGAATTTACTCTCGGTACTCTCGGTAACGTTGCAAACCTTGACGTATATAAGATTATAGGTAATCTTTTGGGCTTTACAGATACAAAGTATAAAACAAACTTAGTATACAATGTTGCTCAAAACCTTATTTTCCAATATACTAATTGGTATACAGAAGATGAAATTAACAATTTCAAGAACGGTACTGCAACATGGGTTTATGATGACCAGCTTATTAATAAACTCACAACAGAGCTTCTTGATAAGATTAGTGTACTTGTTACATATAATCAAGAATACACAGATGCTGATTCGCAAACAGCAATTCAGGATACATCGGCTACACGTTATTTGAAGATTAAAGCTGAAATGAAGGCAAGCGGTTCTGACTACGCTACTGCAGCTGCAAAGCTTGGTTATGACCCTAACCTTGTATATTCAGATGAATTTAAAGATGATGAGGGTAATCCTCTTAACGTTCTTCTCTTTGCTTACGGTGCTCCTGACAAAAACGGTTATGCAACAGAATCAACCACAAAGGTAACACTTAAGGCAACCGATAATCTTTTTGATTTCGGTTACAGAGCTCTTGACCTTGCTTGGGATACAGTTCTCAAGGGTACAGTCAAACTCCTTCACGTAAATGACGGATTTGATAAGGGTCACGGCGCTAACTTTGATAACAACTATTATTATTTCTTCGACCAAAAGGGCGAGTGGAATGATAATGATGTTGCTGCAAACTATACACAGGCTAAGCTCGATCAATGGGCAAATGCAGTATATAAGGATTATAAGTTTGACACAGCAGATGATTTCCTTGCTTATGTTAAGAAGACGGTAACTTATGATCGTACAGCTGCCGAGGACTCAACAGGTTCTTGGAAAGATATCGACGCAACGAGACTTTTCGCTAAGTTAAGATACAGCCCACTTGCTGATTACGGCTTTAAAGTAACAACAGGTCCTATCAATCTTTACTTTGCAGAAACAGGTACTCCAAACCTCGATAAGTTCTTTAGCGGAAGCTATTCAAAGTACAGCTCAATGGTAGCAGGCTTTAATGACGCACTTGTTGCAGCAGTTAAGGACTTGTTCCCACAGAGCGGCAACGTTATCGGCACACGTCCTGAAATGACAACAACCGGTGATTTTGCAACTATTGACGCAGCAGCAATTAAGACAATCGTTTCAACACTCGTTGGCAACGCTTGCAAGATGGTTCAGTACACAGCAGACGCTACAGACGCTAACATTCTTAAAGCTTTCTACGCAAAGAACGGCGCTAGCGCTGCTCTTACAGAGAAGAATCTTGAAGAAGCAATGATTCCTATGCTCGTTGCTTGTATCGGTCAGGTAAATCTTGGCGCAGGCAAGCTTGAGAAAATTATCCATCCTTCTGATTGGGACGGATGTAAGGATGCAGAAGCAGTAGCTTATGTATGCCTTAAGGAGTATTTATCATACTCAATGCCTAACAAGGATTATTCAAAGCTTGTAAAGATTGGCAGCGACGGAACAATCAATGCAACACTTGAAGGCACAATTCTTCCAATGGCTCGTGACGCAGTTGCTTATGTAATTGAGGCTTACGTTCCTCTTGAGGACGAAAACGGCAATACTTGGAAGACAGAGTCAGCAGCTGTTGATTCTAAAACAACACTCTTTGACCTTCTTAATTCTGTAGTTTGCTACTACGGTGGCGACCATGCAATGGAGAAGGCTGTAAACAAGGGCGAAAGAGCTATGGGCGTAGGTGCTCTCCTCGGTGTTTGTGATGAAAACGGCAACAGCCTTATCACAACAAAGAATACTCTTTGGGAAAACATTAATGCAATAGCTAATAAGCTTATGCCTGTTCTCGGTACACTTCAGGGTACAGGTTATGCTAAATTCAATTCAGAGGAACTTGTTTGGAACAACATTGTTCTTTCATTCCTTGATATTGGTAAAGAAAATTCAAAGACAGGTCTTTGCGGCGTATCTAACTTCCTTAACCAGTTATTTACAATCGTTTCTGCAGAGCCTATCCAAAAGACTTCAATCGTCGTAACAATTTATGATTTACTTAAGGATCTCATTAACGGATTGTTTGGCGCACGTTACAGCGGACAGAGCTTTAAGACAGTCGTTCCTGATGCTACAAGTGCTCATCCGTTTGATGATTTCTTCCAGGTTAAGGTACTCGCAGGTACAAGCAAGAGCTTGGGTGCATTCCAAAAGCTTATCTGTAACTTTGTAGAGTTCGGCGGATACGGTACAAACGGTCCTAAGACCTACTCTGATTCTATTATCAGAGGTATCTGTTTTGCAGTACAGGCAGTTAACAGCTTCCTTCCTAATGCATTGACTACACTTGGTCAGCATCAGCTCAAGATGGCTACTGCTTCATTCGGTTCTAACACAGTAACAGGCTGTACTTCAGGTGAACCTTATGATGATGTACTTACTGTTACAAACAACTCGGTAGGTATCAATGCATCGTACATCAAGGACGGCAAGCCTACTCAGCTTTCACGTTACTATGTAAAGATTACAAGCGTGCTTCAATATGATGTTTATAATCCGGAAACTCCTGAGGAATTATCTTTCCCTGAAACTCCTATTGAGCCGGGTAAGAATGCTGAACTTAATATTTCAGTTCCGTTCGAAGTTTCAGGTTCTGATACAACAAACACATGCCGTGTTGTTGTAAATTATGATATCGTTGATGATCAGGGCAATGTTCTTTATGGAGGCAATACTGTAACAGCTTATAAGCTTCTTACAAGTGAAGTAAGCTTCAGAAATGCTCTTTATGATGCTGATTATAACTTCAACACTACATTCCAGCAGACAGACGGCACTGACAGAGAAGAAAACGGTGTAACCGTTCATTCTCTTACAGGTATCGGCGGTAATATCTCTGCAAACTATCCTGATAAGATGGTTATCGCTTCTAACAAGCTTAACGAAATCGCTCAGTATTCATTCTTTATGAAGGGCGGCAGTAAGGAAAAGAGCATTGACGGTGTATTCTTCTTTGACAGAAAATCCGGCTATGAATCAAATAACCTTACTACTGCAGCTAAGTCATTCGATGATTCTAATTTAACAACAGTAGATATCGGTGAAAATAACGCTATTGCTCGTTGGGATAAGTCAACAGGTGATCTTCTTAAGATTGGTATGTATGACTATCGTGTAGAAACATCTGCAGGCTCAGGCGAATTCGGCGAATGGCAGCGTAACCGTACAAACGCTTCTACAGGTAGCGGCCTTGGTGCTGTTGACTACTACAGAGGTTATACTTCTGAGGAAATCGGTAACATTTCAAAGCAAAATGAGGGCAAGGAGATTGAAACAAGAACTCACGTTGCATTCACTCTTCAGGAAGCACTTGATGCTAAGATTATTGCCGGTTACCATATCAATGAAAGCGGTATTTATGATACAATGTATCTTAAGACCGGTGGTAAATATAACTATGATAACATCTTTAATATGGTTACACTCGGTACCGGTATTGATGCTATCTATATAAATACCTCAAAGCAAACATTTGGTTCAAATGCTGTTAATAACTACAGACCGTTTGGTTTCGACGGTGAGGCTACTGTTAAGACCGGCACTTATGATGTTAATGTTAACTTCTATAATTCAGGTTCTTATAAGACAGGCAGCTTCCAGCTTGTTATCGGTGAAAGCGGTTCAGCCGGCTCACTTGATAAGAACTATAAAGAACTTGCCAATATCATGGCTAACTATAAAACATCCGACTTCAAAGAGGATGCATCTATCGGTTCAGTTTATGATTTGGCTAAGGATGCTCTTATGAATGTACTTAGCGTTCAGTCAGCTCCTTACACTGCTGAATCAGCTCTTACTCAGTCAGATAAAACAGAGTATGCAGTTACAACTTCAGTTACAACTTCCGCAACAGGCGATCGTGCATACGTTCCTTACTCAACCTCTAACGAAACAGTAACATTTACTGTAAAGGGTACTCAGGTAAGCTACACAATCCCTGAATCGGTTAAAGCAACTGCTTATGTCGGCGGCACAATAGACGCTACAACAGGTGCAACCAGTGGCGGCGTAAAGGGAATTTACTATTCCGATGAGAAATGTACAATGCCTATTTACTCACCAAAGCCGCTTACATCATCAGATGTTAAGAATGGCAAGGATGCTGCATTGGCTAATGTAACACTCGGTCAGGACGGTAACTATTACCTTACTAACTCAGTTAAGTATGCTACAAAATGGGATCTCGATACATATCCTGGCGGCCCATGGCAGAGACCGACAACTACTCAGGATACAAACAAAGATAACGAGCCTCTTTATAATCAGGTTCAATATGTATACAGAAATGCTGAAGGCAAAAAGTGCAACTCAGGCGATAATTGGGCATGTAAGTTCCCATCAGCTGAGTATCAGCTCATTCCTAACTCAGGCGAGATGGATTCAGTAGATAATCGTGGTATTGCTACTCAGGCTAATGACAGACTTGAATATGTTCTTAGCGTAGTTAAGTCTCACCTTATCAGCTCATCATCAACACTCTACAATGAGATTTCTGAGCTTAGAAACGGTCTTGAAGAAATTAACTTTGATATTCTTACATATAATAAGATGGTAGAATATGCAAAGAAGGCTGAACAGCAGTATACAGTTGACGTTGATTACGTTGATGCAACAACAGGCAAGACTGTTGAAAGAAACGGTATGTCTTATGTTGACGCTGCTAAGCTTATGAATGATCTCAAGAATGCAGGTACTAAGTTTACTTATACCACAGCTTCTGAAGTATCTTCTGTTCAGGCAAAAGAATACGTTAAACTCTTTAACATATTCGCTTCTGCAGTTATTGAACGTGGTTACCAGGGCAAGCAGCTTGAAAATGAAATCAAGTGTGCATCGGGTAATGCTTACTCAATGCTCAAGGCAACACCTGCTACATACAATGAAGACGGTACAGTTGCTACTGAAGCAACCGTATCTAAGAATGGCGTAGCAGCTAACCCACGCTTTGGTTCATTTGATGCATCAGGTAAGCTTGTTAACGAAGGCGCAACAAAGTACTCATCAGCATCTTGGAACAGATACGTGAGAGCTCTTGCTGCCGCAGTTGACCTTGCTAACTATGGTAACGGTTCTTATAAGTATAAGAATTCCGGCACATTCAATATCAATGACCGTAAGAACTATGACGCTCAGCTTGCTAAGATTTACAATGTTGATACTGAACTTCAGGCAGCTGAAATCGGTCTTACCGAGTTTGAGAGCTGTGAGCTTACTGTAACTCCTGTTGCAGGTGCTAAAGTAACAATCGACGGCGTTGCTTACTCAGGTCCTGTAGCTGTAGAAAAGGGTCAGGTTGTTTCAATCAATGTAACAGCAGAGGAAGGTTATACTCTTAAACCTGAACTTACTGTTAACGGCGACAAACTTACATTTGACGATACAGCAACAGCATTCCCGTATGAGCTTACTGTTACAGGCAATACTACAATCGTTCCTTCGGTTGAGTCATTGGCTCCGTCAACTCATAATGTTACTGCTTCACTTGTTGTAGCAACATCTTCAAAGGGTGCTACTAACAATAAGGGCGTAAACGGAACATATAAAGTAACTGTTTATGACAGTGCAAACGCTCCTGTTCTTGAAAAGTCATTTGACCTTACAACTACTGCAAACAAGATTAGTCTTGACCTTGCACCTGGCACATATACAGCAACAATTACTTCTGAATTTGCTCTTGCACGTACAGTAAGCATTGTTGTTGGTGACGCTGATATTGCAGGTCCTGCAATTGCAATGATTGTATGCGATTATAATAAAGACAGTAATATTACCGGTGCAGATGCTACTGCTGTATATTCAGCTGCTTCTAAGGCTGCCGATCTTCGTTATGACCTTAATGGTGACGGTTCGGTAACCGGTGCGGATGCTACAGCCGTCTTTGCTATTGCATCATCACCTATTGCACTTCCTGATGTTACTATTAAGTAATATTAGTTTCTATACTTCTTAGGGGCGAAAGTCCCTAAGAAGTTTTACTTGAAAATTACGATAACTTGTGTTATCATTTAACTAAGCAGAGCTATGGCTTTGCTTTGTCTTGATATATTCGGCTTTTGCCGTTTATATACTATGCCCGCTTTGGGCGGGGAGGCTATGGGCAGTTTCGTTTAGTAAATGTTTAATGTTTCACGGTGTTTGGCTTTTGCCAAAGTTGCTTGGTTTCATATTTTTATGTTTTCTGACCGATTTTGTCTTTGCCCTTCACGGCGATTCTGCTTCTCCCCAAATTAAGCAATTTTTTTAACAAGGAGGTAACACCAATGAATACAATTGCAAAAAAACGAGTAGGTGTTATTTTCGGTACACTTGCGTTTTTGGTTTTTGTTGCGCTTGTTGTGTGCCTTCCTCGTACTTCGTATGCTGCTGCGCTCGGAACGGAGAGCCCGAACGTTTATTGCACATACACAGATTCTAACGGCAAACAATACGACGGTGATAAGTTACCTGCCGGTACATATGACGTCAGCTTTTATTTAGAGGGCGTTACCGAGTTATCGGTTGTGCAGGTTACATCAACCTATTCTTCGGATGTATCGGTGAAAAGTGAGCCTAAGGCTCTTCTTTCTGATGAGGTTGCCGGCGTATCTTCGATGGGAACTGTAACGAATGATTCTAATTTGGTATTCGGCTTTGTTTCAGATGCTGACACTTGTTCATCTGTAACAAAGGACGGCACGTTGCTTGCAACCTTCTCGGTTGCTTTTGCAAAGGATTGTGACGCCGCTGATGTTATTTCGGTTTCAACAGACCCAAATAAGACTTTCGTTTTGGCTAATTATAATGACGGATTTGACGATGAGTATGCTCTTGTTACCAAATCTGCCGATTATCCCGGTTCTCTATATTTAATGACCTGTGACGTTTCACCGTCAACCGGTCATAGCGTAAACGGCTCGCTTGTTATTATGACAGATGCGAAAGGCAATACTGCCAACAGTCCTGTTTACGGTGAATATACGGTTAACGTATATTCGGATTCAGCTCGTACCGAGCTTGTCGGTACAACCACATCATCACTTAAAGATGGTGTAAACGCTTTTTCTATTGATTCGTTAAAGGACGGAACATACTATCTTTCAATCTCGTCTGATTATGCAATAGCTCGTAATGACGCTACCGTTATCGTAAACGGTGCCGATATTACTAATGCGGTTATTCCTATGATGGCATGTGATTTTAACAAGGATGGTATAATTACAGGTGCCGATGCAACAAGTGTATATCTTTTTGCTTCAAAGCAAACGGATTTAAACTATGACCTTAACGGTGACAGCGTTGTAACAGGTGCCGATGCAACAGCAGTTTATGCTTGTGCATCCGGTTCCGGTTATTATAACGGATTAGAGATAAAGTAATTTTTTTCAAAATAAATAAAGGGGATTTCTAAGTGAAAAAGACATTTAGAAAAGCAATAGCTGTTCTTCTTGCAGTTCTTATGGTTGCATTCTCCGTTCCGTTTTCTGCTTTAGCTGCTACTAATGGTGTAGCTGATATGTTCGGTTCAACAGATTATACTGTTACTCAGAACAGAAAATGGTGGGTTGATGATGGCGTAGATACAAGCCTTGAAAAGCTTCAGTCAACTCCCGAATATCGTGGCTATGCTAATGATGACACTAGTGCTGGTACGGTAGATTTCGGTGCTGAATTCGTAGATTATGCGAGCAGTGGACTCGAAGACCATCGTAATGACTATAAGCCTGTAGTTGCTGCAACAGTTTCCAACTTGGGTTCAAAACAAGAAGCTGAAGCTGCCGTAGCGAACGGTACATACGATGATTACAATAAGAAGTACAATAACCAATATTATGGCGTGAATGCTTCAAAAACTTATGAAGCTGTTAAAGCAGCAGGTAATATTGTAAACCCTGCTCATGTTAAAGCAGGTCAGCGTATTGCTATTACAGTTGAAGTCGGCGGTTTTGACACTCTTCAAAACGGTCAGTTCAAGGGTAAATTCAACACTGAATATCTTCAGGCGTCCACTCCGGGAACTGTTACTAAGGTACGTGATAATTGGAAAATTAATACAACTGCCAGGGGCGCAATTAAAAACGGTGTTTCATACTATGGAGATGGAATACAGTTTAATAGTTCAACGTATAATAATGAAGAAGGCATTTTCTATGGTGCTATTACAGGCGCAGCTGCCACAAACGGTAACCAAACGACTTCCAACTACTTTGGAGTTGGTACTGATGGCACACCAAAATTCGGTAAGTATGGTATGGTTTGCTATACTTATGCATTCGAAGTAATTAAGGACTGTGACCTTTCTGAAGTTTTCAAATTTGATACCGATATTGCAGGTACAGAGTTTGAGCCTTACTACAGAACTTCACTCGACGGTACAGGTGAACCTTCATGTAATGCTGCAAATCCTGAATTGTTCCTTATTACACACGACGATACAAAAAGCACTTTTGCTAACTGGGCATTAATTTGGACAGATTATGCAAAGGATTCAACACCTGAAGCTAAGACTTATACTATTACATTTAATGACATCAACGGCAAGCCTGTTGATACGCAGACAGTTAAAGAAGGCGAAACTCCAACAGTTCCTTCAACAAATACTGCTGCAGCTGTAAATTATAAGAGCGATAATAAGCACGAAGTAACAACTTACTCATGGCCGGCAGTATCAGCTGCTACTGCAGATGCAACTTACAAAGAGGTTGCTACTACAGCTGAGGAAGATTGTAACATTACTTATGCAGAGACAAGCAAGCATACACTTCTTTCAGGTTCTGTTCTTACAGGAACATGTACTGTATGTAATCATGTAGATACTCAGACTAAGGACGATAAGCTTGACGGTACAGCTTACTATGCTGCACTTGATGCTGCAAAGGCAGTTGACGGTTCTAAGTACACAGCTGAATCTTATGCTAAGGTAACAGCTGCTCTTGAAGCTAACGCTAAGGATACTGTTGAAGCTTATACAGATCAGGCACAGGTAACTGCTGCTGCAACTGCTCTTGAAGATGCAGTTAAGGGTCTTGTTCTTGTTGAGGTTTATACAATCACATTTACAAACGCTGCAGGCACTGTAGTTGATACTCAGAAGCTTGCTGCAGGCGCTACTCCTGTAGTTCCAAAGGCAAATACTGCTGATACAGCTGCTACACCGGCAGGTAATAAACAGCACAGCCATACAACTTATAGCTGGCCGGCAGTTTCTGCTGTAACAGCAAACGCTAACTATGACGAAGTTGCTAAGGTTGTAACAGAAGATTGCACAAAGGGTAAACCTGTTGTAACAGAGCCTACACTTGATAAGCCGGGTTCAGAAGTTACAAGCTGTACAATTTGCGGTCAGGTTCTCGAAACTAAGGTTCTTCCTCAGCTTAAGGGTTATGATATCACAGTTGCTAAGACTGCTTACGGTACAACAACTCTTAACAGCGAGGACGCAACAAACGGTAAGACTACTAAGGTTCTTGCTAACTCAACTGTAACTCTTACAGCTCAGGCTAATGAGGGTGCAGAGTTCGTAGGTTGGAAGGTTGCTAACAAGCTCGTTTCAACTAACGAAACATATTCATTCACAGCAGTTGCTGATACAGAGGTAACTCCTGTATTTACAGAAACAGCTGAATCAACATTCGTAGTTGTATTCATTGATATGTACGGTAACGTTGTATCAACTCAGGAAGTAACAAGCGGTGCAAACATTAAGGTTCCTGCAACTGCTCCTATCTATCCTGGTTATACATTCAAGGGCTGGGCTCTTACAAACGATGAGATTACCGCTCTTACAGAAGGTAAGACCATCAGAGCTATCTATGAGAAGGATGCTACTCAGACTTACACAGTTAAGGCTGCAGGCGCAACAATCACAGTTAACGGCACTGACTACACTGGCAAGGCTGAAAATGTTGCATATGACGCTAAGGTAACAGTTACTAAGGCAGGCGCAACATCTTGGACAGTAAACGGCGCAACGGTTGGTTACGGTGAATCATACTCATTCTTCTGTGCTTCGGATATCGAACTCACAGCAGTTACAAAGGCTGATGACACTTCTAAGACTCAGGTTGCTATCGTTTCAACAACTCGTCCTTCAGCTACAGATTGCGACGTTCTCTTTGTTGCAACACGTACTGTTGCTGATAATGAGACAGTAGTTAGCCAGGGCTTCGTATACGGTAAGAATGTAACAGATTCTGATCTTGTACTTGAAAACGTTGGCAATACTGCATCAGGTACAAATCCTGGTAAGGTTAGAGTTATTTATAACAGCACCAACGCTTCACAGATTGGTTTGAACTACGGTCTTACTGCAATGACAGGCGTTGCCGGCGCAAGAGCATTCGTAGTTACTAAGGATGCAGATGGTAATGTTCATACTTACTATTCAGAAGCATCACTTTACGACTATAATGCTTAATTAACACAATTTAGCAAAGCTTTCACCTCTGCCTTAAGGGGTGGAGGCGAGCTTTGATAAATTAAGGAGGACACACCTAATGAAAGAGCTTTATACAAAGCCGGTGTCAGAGGTTAATGAATTTTCTCAGACAGCTGATGTTATTACTACATCCGGTGGTACTGACTGGGGCTTCGGTGGAAAAGACTAATCTGACACTTTGATTAAAGCATTTGGAGACGGCAGAAATGCCGTCTCTTTTTGCGTTTAAAAGAGCCTTGAATAAAAAAATAAACTAAATATTAATCATTCCCGAATATGACATTTTACCTTTATTTGTATATTGACAAATAATTAACAAACATATAAAATGAAATTATAATTTATGACATAAGACGTATATTTTAGAGGGAGAATACTATGTCAAATAAGGAGTATGAATACAAATTCGATACTGTCAAGCCGCCTGAGGATAGGGTGTACGATGACAGAGTGATGCATTATTATGAAAATCATTCAAACGAGCCTGCACGTCCATTGATTTTGGCACTCGGCAAGCATATTACAGACAGAGTTTTGTATAAATTACCATGGCTTCCAAAGGTAGGTAAAGAGCTGACCGTTAACGGCCCTGAGTAATGGGGTCTTGCTTCAATTGTAACAGACGAGATGGCAGAGGTTGCCCTTAAGATGAAGGTACACAAGGGTATGAAGCTTAAGGAAATTATAAAAGCTACGGGCAAAAGTGCCGCTTACCTTGAGCCGCTTCTTAAGGAAATGGCAAATGTAGGTCTTGTTGAATTTAATTGGGAAAATCCGGAGCATGAAAAGCAATATATGCTTCCTATGTTCGTTCCGGGATGCGCAGAATTTTTTAATATGAAATGGTCTAATATTTGTGAGCATCCGCAGGTTGCAAATTTCTTTGAGCGTATGACTCAGCTTCCGCTTGAAGCAATTACGCCGATGGTGCCTCCGGGAGGCGCCGGAATAGGTATGCACGTTATCCCTGTTGAAAAGGCAATTTCAATGGAAAATCAGTCTGCTGATGTGGAACATATTTCTCATTGGCTTGATAAATATGACGGCAAATATGCGGCAGGTCCGTGTTCGTGCCGTTATAGCCGTGCAATGTGCGGCGAAGGCTGTGCCGATGACCCTGAGGATTGGTGTATCGGTGTCGGCGATATGGCGGATTACCTTGTTGAAACAAATAAGGGCCACTATATCACACGTGAAAAGGTTATGGAAATTCTTCAGCGTGCCGAGGATAACGGTTTTGTTCACCAAATTACCAATATCGACGGTGAAAATAAAATTTTTGCTATCTGTAATTGCCAGGTAAAGGTATGCAATGCGCTTCGTACCTCCCAACTTTTCAATACGCCTAATATGTCACGCTCGGCGTATGTGGCTAAGGTTGAGGCTAAGGATTGCGTAGCCTGCGGCAAGTGTGTTGAATTTTGCCCTGCCGGTGCCGTTAAGCTCGGTCAAAAGCTTTGCAAAAAAGACGGCTCTGCTGTTACATATCCTAAGCAAGAACTTCCCGACGCAGTTAAATGGGGCAAGGAAAAATGGTCGCCTGATTATAGAGATAAAAACAGAATTAATTGCTACGATACAGGTACGGCGCCTTGCAAGACTGCCTGCCCCGCTCATATCGCAGTTCAAGGCTATCTTAAAATGGCGGCTCAGGGTAGATATACCGATGCTTTGGCTCTTATTAAAAAGGATAACCCTTTCCCGGCAGTTTGCGGCAGAGTTTGTAATAAGAGATGCGAGGAGGCCTGCACAAGAGCAACTCTTGATGAAGCGGTTGCTATTGATGACGTTAAGCGCTTTATCGCTCAAAAGGACCTTGACAGTAAAACAAGATATATTCCTAAAAAAGTAATACCTTCAAATAGGGGCGAGTTTAAAAATAAAATTGCCATTATCGGCGGCGGACCGGCAGGCCTTTCCTGCGCATATTATCTTGCACTTACGGGATACAGACCTATAGTGTTTGAAAAGAATGAAAAACCCGGCGGTATGCTTACTTACGGTATCCCGTCATATAAGCTTGAAAAGGATGTTGTTGAGGCGGAGATTGACATTATTCGTGCGCTTGGTGTTGAGATTAAATGCGGCGTAGAGGTCGGTAAGGATATCACTCTTGACGAACTTCGCAAGGATGGATATGAGGCATTTTATATTGCTATCGGCTGTCAAGGCTCAAGAAAATCGGGCGTTGACGGTGAAGACGCAGACGGTGTTATGAGCGCTGTTGATATTCTTCACGAGATTGCTGAAAATCACGACCTTGACCTTAAAGGCAATAAAACCGTTGTTATCGGCGGTGGTAATGTTGCCGTTGATGTTGCACGTTCGACTAAGCGTTGCGGCGCTGATGTTTTGGGTATGTTCTGCCTTGAAAGCAGAGAGGAAATGCCTGCGAGCGAAGAGGAAATTTTTGAAACCGAGGACGAGGGTATTCAAATAAACAACGGCTGGGGCGTTAAGGAAATTCTTGCAGAGAACGGCAAGGTGACGGGCGTTGTGCTTAAAAAATGCACAAGTGTTAAGGATGCAGACGGCAAATTTAACCCTCAGTATGACGAAAATGATACTCAAACAATTGAATGTGACCGTATTTATCTTTCAATCGGTCAGTCAATTGAATGGGGTAATCTTATCGACGGTGAGGCGGTAGAACTTGGCAGAGGTAACGCTCCTCAGGCGGACAGTCTTACTTATCAAACAGGGCAAAAGGATATTTTCGTCGGCGGTGACGTTTACACAGGCCCTCGCTTTGCCATTGACGCTATTGCTGCAGGCAGAGAGGGTGCAGAGTCAATCCATAGGTTTGTTCATTTCAACGCAAGCCTTACAGTCGGCAGAAACAGACGTGATTTCATAATGCTTGATAAGAACGATATCCTTGTTGACAGTTACGATAATTCCTCACGTCAAATCCCGAATATTAATAAGAAAATTGACGCTAAAACTTCGTTTAAGGATGCTCATCTTCCCCTTACAGAGGAGCAGGTTAAAAAAGAAACTGCACGATGTCTTGGTTGCGGTGCATCCGTTGTTGACGAAAATAAGTGCATAGGTTGCGGAATTTGTACTACCAAGTGCGAATTTGATGCAATTCATCTTTTCAGAGATAATCCCGAATGTAGCACAATGGTTAATTCAGATGACAAGATGAAAGCAATTTTGCCTTATATGATTAAGCGTAATTTTAAGATTAAAAAGGCTCAAAAGGCTAAAAAGGATTAATTATGCACGAACTTGGTATAGTTTTTCATATCATTAACGAAATTGAAGATGTAGGCAAGGAAAATGAGCTTAAAACGGTATCGTCTGTTACGGTTGAAATAGGCGAGGTTTCGGGTGTGCTGCACGATTATCTTGAGGATTGTTGGAAATGGGCTTGCTCAAAGAGTGAGCTTATGAATGGGGCAGAACTTAAGGTAGAAGTTATCCCGGCAGTAACGTATTGCGAAAGCTGCAAGGGCGAATACAAAACCGTAGAGTATGGTAAAATTTGCCCTTACTGTCAAAGCGAAAAAACCTATCTTCTTTCGGGTAATGAAATTATGATAAAGGAAATTGAGGCACGGTAGCATTCTGTCTTGATGATATGATTTTTATTTAACTTTTTTAGAGGAGGGAATGACAATGTTATTCCAAATTTACGGCGACATGGCAGGCTGGCAACTTCTCGGCTGGGTAATGGTCTTTGTCGGTCTCGTCGTTATGAATGAAATTGCAAGGCGAACAAAAGCAGGCGGAATTTTTTGCTTCTTTGTTTTACCGGCAGCACTGACGGTATATTTCATTGCAATTTATATCGGTGCGGCTAAGGGAGATAATTGGGCACTTCAAAATGATACCTATGTTCATATGAACAGCTGGTTTCATTATGCAAAGCTATATGCGGCAACAGCAGGTTGTATCGGCTTTATGATGCTTAAGTATAAATGGGGCATCTGCAAAAAAGATTGGTTTAAGGTGTTCCCGTTTGCAATCGTCGCTATCAACATTCTTATCGCAGTCGGTTCTGACTTTGAGTCGGCAATTAAGGGCGGAATTTCAGGCGGCTGGTGGCTTTCGTCTGAAAATGTATGGCTCTATGGCGGCTGGTGGAACTGGGTGAACGGTATCGCCGGTATTATAAATATTTTCTGTATGACAGGTTGGTGGGGTATCTATTCCTCAAAGAATAAGCAGGATATGCTGTGGCCTGATATGACATGGTGCTATATTTTGGCTTATGACCTTTGGAACTTCGAATATACTTATAATAATCTCCCTACTCACTCTTGGTATTGCGGCCTTGCACTTCTTCTTGCTCCTACATTTGCAAATGCATTTTGGAATAAGGGCGGTTGGATTCAAAACAG
>ERZ791623.831-NODE-831-length-15155-cov-6.778013_pt1 | contig 15155 bp, 11 predicted proteins | sample MGYA00510268_ERZ791623 | MGnify/ENA primary metagenome ERZ791623 (study PRJEB30046, sample SAMN00715216) | human gut metagenome | study: EMG produced TPA metagenomics assembly of the A metagenome-wide association study of gut microbiota in type 2...
AAGAGCAGCTGCATGCGGCCATTCAGGGCAGTGCCCTTGCCGCAGATTTGGCCGCCATGCCCGATGGCCTTGACACCGTTGTAGGTGAGAATGGCAGTAATCTTTCCGGCGGTCAGAAGCAGCGTGTCGCCATTGCCCGTGCCCTGATTCACAATCGCTCCATCCTGCTGGTGGACGAGGGCACCAGTGCGCTGGATCAGAAAAACGCCGACCTTGTGGAAAAGAGCCTGCTTACCAATCCCGACCTGACACTGATCCTCATCAGCCACCACCTGTCGGCAGCGCGCCGTGCGCAGTTCGACCGTGTGTATGAGCTGGCACCTGTAACGCAATGATCGCCCTGTAATTTCCCCTCAAATCATAAATACGCCCTGCATGCCGACCAGTGCCGGTGTGTGGGGCCTTTTGCAGTGAAACCGAAACGCTCCACAAGGCTGCTCATATCCTGACCACCAAGGACAAGCCTGCCGATTGCACGGACGACCCCTTCCTTGTGGAGAAGATGTGTGCCGAGTTGGAGGGCCGATGCGTAGTAGTTCAGCGTGGTGGAGGTCTGTGCGTGTCCAAGCCGCCCGGAGACCGTTGTGATCGGTACATGTGCCGCAATCAGGATGCTGGCATTCGAATGGCGAAGGCTGTGAAAGTTCACGTCCGGGAGATCGTGTGTTTCCAGAAACTTCGGGAACCAGGACGAGATGATATCCGGGTCCATCGGCTCTCCATTCCATTTCGTGAATAGCATATCATTATCCACCACTTTGCCATTTTCCAGTGTGACCTTACGCACCCACGCTGAACCGATCCGGAATCTCTCCGCTTTCTGGTATCGCCGGTACTCCTGCAGCAGTTCCACGCAATCCGCTCCAATGCGCAGGCATCTCTTGCCTCGTCTGGTTTTCGGTGCGTTGAACACAAGGCCTATCCCGGGGATGGACTGGACCGTCCGCTTGATGGAAAGCGTTCCCTTCTCAAAGTCAATGTCCGACCAGCGAAGGGCACAGATCTCACCCCGCCGGGCACCAAGCAGCAAGGCCAGCTGAGTGATCACACTGTACTGCGGCGGTGCATCCGAGAGAGCATCCAGCAGCTTTGGAATTTCTTCCTCCGTCAGCACCCGGACATCGATTTCCTCGGCTTTGGGATGTTCTGCACGGGAGCACGGGTTCTCGTTGATCAATCCCCACTGGACACCTTTCTTAAAGATGCTGGAGAGCATGGCCTGATAGCGGATGACGGTGTTGTTGTTCAGCTTCCCGTCCTTTTGGGTATGCTCCGCAAACGCCTTTGAGAAGGCCAGCCCCACCACAGCAGATACTTTTTCCGCCGTCTTTCGGCTCACACTCTTACCCGCATAGACCATCCGCATAGTGTCCTGACCGATCCCGGCCTGTTTCGCCAGTTCACCCCAGGTTCCACGTGGGAGCAGCTTCAGAAGGGCTTTCGTGGCGGTGTAGGTGCTGTCCCGGCGAACACCCTTCTCTTCCAGATTGTTGTAGAACGCCATCACGTGCGCCGGTTTGATCTTGGACACCTTGAGATGCCCGAGTCCGGCACTGATCCGGCCACGCATCCTTCTATAATCGTAGAGCGTCTTGGCCTTCAGCTGCTTGTTGGCGTATTCCTCAAACCAGCGGTCGATCAGGTCATCCAGCAGCATGTCTGAGTCCAGCACGAAGCCGTTCGTGACCTGCTGCGAATCCTCTCTGACCGGCTCTCCCTGTGCGAAGAACTGGGCCAGCGTGTCCATGTTGACCAACCACTTTCGGCTTGAGATGGCCGTATAGCAGATCTTGCCCGTTCGGCAGAGCTTGCGGACATATTCGGGTGTCACGTTGAACCGTGCGGCGGCGTTTTTCACGCTGGCCATAGTGGGATAAGGGTTCAGAACAGTTTAGAGTCCCCTCAGCCCGCCAGATGCCCCCACGTCATTCATTTTTAATTAAATCCTCCGGCAGGTGCTCCGGTATGCGCACAAAGCCCCTTTGAAGCTGTCGCATTTCTGTCGCACTTTTCAAGCCCCGCCGGGCGGATATAACAAAAAGAAACCCACGATTCAAGACACATTTGAAACGGTGAATCGTGGGTTTTCTTTTGGTGCGCTCGAGGGAACTCGAATCCCTGGCCCTCTGATTAAAAGAGCCCACCGGGCTGAGCACTCTGATTTTGAAACTTTCGAGTTTGCGTTATTTTTGTGCAAAACATCGTGATTTTTCACGTTGTAATTTCTGCACCCTTTGCCGTATTTTGCAAGTCAGCGTACCCATTGCATCCCTTGAAACCGTGCAAAAACAGTGCAGAAACCGTGCACTTACTCTGGGACAAATAAAAAATGATGATTTTTGCTCCATGACTTGGTGGCGATTTGAGTGACCACAAAGGTAAATTTGATACACGGAAAGAAGAATGCCCACTCGTCTGAGGAGTTCTCAGGGGAGTGGGCATTCTGTGTAGACAGTTAATATAATTTCGATTATGATAATTCAAATTATATTAAGACGTTCCATGGGCTGTAACAGCTTCACCGCTTGGTTTTCAAAAACCACCTGTTGATAGCGGTGTTACTTCTTCACAAATTGGTATACGCCATATTCTGGTGACGTCACCAATCCATACTTGATAAGATTCTTGATAATAGAGGATGCACGAGATTTCTGAACGCCATATAGCTGTGCAACGTTTATGCTGCGGAACTGATATTGATACCGATATCTCTTGAAAAGTTCAAGCGTCCGCTCTTTTGTACTTGCAGTTAGTCTCGTGCCATTCAGCCTTTCGCAAAGTTCACTCACTTCTGCATCCGTACTCATTCCGTGGAGCACTGTAGAAGTTTCCGCACTTTCCGCAGAGGTTTCCGCACTTTCCGCACCACTTGCCACACTTTCCATACTGACCTGTGCCGGAGTCGCGACACTTCTATTCGGCAGTGTGACGATAAAGAAATCCGAATCTGAGTAGAAAGTCGGCTTCTGGGCTACTTCCACATAAGAGTTCAGGATGCGGTCAATGCCGCTGCCACGGCGCTCCATAAAGCCAAGCCGCGAGAACACATCCGAGATCACCTGATTGCGCCGCATAGACGGAATATGCCGGATATCCATATCCTGCACCCTGCGGCCATTCATCATGCCGCCCGGCGAAGTGATCTCCAGCCGATCATCGAACACTTCCACATGAATCTCCGAACCAAGAATCTGATAATTCCGATGGATCAGCGCATTGACCAGCACCTCACGAACGGCCTTATACGGGTAGTCACTGCGTTCTTCACGGGTCATACCACGGATACTCCATGGGTTTTTGCTGTTGTTGCGGACAAAATCTTCCGCATTTTGCAGCAGCGTGATCAGACTTGCACCTTGAAATTCCTTATCATCCAGAGCATCTTCTTCAATGCTGCCCTTATAATTGCCTTTCCAGCGCGTGCAGAAAATACGGGATTGTTTCAGAACGCCCTGATCGCAGAGTAACAGGCCGCCATTCGTAATCTGTCCATCATCTGTTACCAATCCTGCGGAGGGCAAGTCTTTTTCAAGGTCGAAATCCTCTTTTTTCAAATTCTTAAACGTCGCGGCCAGCAGTGTAAAACTGACATCACCCACTCGATAAGAACTGGGCAGGGCATCAAAGGTCTGGTTCATGCCTTGCAAAATCAATTCGTTCAGTTCCCGTGAGGTGGCTTCTTCGGACTGGTCGCCATGCCGCACATAGGCCGTATGGGAACCGTCAAAGGCATAATAATATGGATACGCCGGGCCGTCCTGTACTTCCAGATCAACGCAGGACTTGCCCTCTATTTCGACCTCCCGCACCCGATAGCGCGGCGTAGGGTCAATGCGGACCTTGATAAGTTCCGTCAATCTGCTCACCACAGCCTGCGGATTTTCCAATCCTACGACCTCGCGCGGCTCATTCTTTACGCCAAAAATCAAGTGTCCGCCCTCGGTATTGGCAAAGGCCGACACCGATTTCAGCCAGCTGCGCGGCTTTTTCTCTTCAAGGCGTTCCTTGTAATCAACATGAGAGGCTTCAATGTAATGGTCGAGGGGGAAAGGCATGGTATCACCTGCAATTCGGTTCAATATCGTTCAAGCGTATTATAACGTATTTTATCAGTACATTCCACCACTTTATGCAGTCACATGGGTGGCATTCTCTTTCACCGAATTGATCGTATCCATCAGTTCACTCCCTGTTTTGCCATCAAACAGGCGGGTAAACAGAATGGGCTGGTCAAAGGGTGGTTTCATCAGAACCGCTTTGCTTTCCACATAACCGTTCTGCTCGATGTAATGAATAACCTTCTGCACAAACGCGATCTGCTTTGCATTCAGCGATTCGTCGTTGATGAACTTGGAAAACGCCTGCATGGCAGCATCGTGGTCCAGCTTTGCCACTTTACGCACCAGCAGACCAAAGGGCGTATCCCGAAACTCCCGTGCATAGTCCTCTTTACTGCCCAGCTCACAGGTAAAGATATGTTCCAGCTCGATATAGTCGCCCCGGGAAAGCGGAATGTTCTGGGTCAGCTTGTGGATGGCCAGCGTATCGCTGCGGTGCTCCATGATGTAGCGGTTCACACGTTCCCGGTACTCGCCGAAATCGTAGCCGGAATCCAGCGTTTTGCCCTCGGTCTGTTCCAGTACCGGGTCGGCAAGGGCCGTGTAGACAGGTTTTTGCCCTTCTACACCGTCCACCAGAAACTTGATGAGCTCCCGCAGCTCCTGCCGCATTTCCTCAAAGCGGAGAAGGTCATGCGAGGTCAAAAATTCGTCTGTCTGCACCTCCCGGATGAGGGGCAGCTTTGCCTGCACCTGCGGGATGGTAGCCTTCCCTTCCAGCATTGCCGCTGTATTGCGCAGCTGTTTCTGGGCGCGGCTCAGCCCCGGCAGACCTTCCAGTTCACAGAGCAGCAAGCCATACACAAAGTTATCGAACCGCTTGGCGGCCTCGTCCTTATCGTCCAGCGAGATGAGCGGTGCAACCTCTTTCATCAAGGTGCCTTTGTCCGTTTCGGTCAGGCTGACAAAGGCTTCCGACTTCTGGTAGTGCTCCACGGCCTTCCGGTGCAGCCGCACGGATACCAGCTCCGGGTTCAACGCTCCTACTTCGGCACGGCAGGTTTCTGTTAAAATTTTACGCCAGTTCTGGTAGTTTTCGTCCCCATAGGCTCCATCCTGCAAGGCCGCAGCAATGCGCACCTGCTTGCAGAAAATGCTCTCGGACAGGCTCTTGGTGTCCGTGCCCTCATAGCCGTTGGGCTTCTGACGGAAAAACTCAAAGTTGCCGCAGTAGTCGAAGATCAGAAAACGCCGTTTGCCCGTATACTCGCCGTCGATGGCATCCACGCAGGCAAGGGATGGGCAGAGCCGCGTGCCACGGCCTATCATCTGCCAGAACTTCGTTTTGCTGCGCACTTTTTTGAAAAACACCAGATTCACGCACTCCGGCACATCAATGCCCGTGTCCATCATATCTACCGAGACCGCAATAAACGGCGGCTTGTCTGGCTGCTTGAAATCGTCAATGATGGACTGTGCATAGGCGTCATCGCAGACCACCCGCTGGATGAATCCCGGGTACTGGGTCTCCAGCTGCGGGTAGAGCTTACCAAAGCGTTCCCGGATAAACTCCGCGTGGCGCTTGTTCTGGGCAAAGATGACGGTCTTGCCGATGCGGTCGCCGCCTGCCGTCTGGATGCCCCGTTCCATCAGGTCTTGCAGCACCGTGTCCACGGTGTTGGCGTTGAAGATGAACTTATTCAGCTTTTCGGACGGGATGAAGGTGGGCAGGGTGTCGTCCTCGGCAAAATCGTCCTCGTAGCGGGCCTTATCCTCCGGTGAAAGCTGATCGTAGTGGATGCCCTCTTCTGTGAATTTCGTCTTGACCTCGTAGTTGTAGTAAGGCACCAGCACATGGTCGGTGTAGACCGCCGTGTCGTAATCGTAGGCGTAGGTGGGGATGCCATGTTCCATCTCGAAAAAGTCGTAGGTGTTGCGGTCCACGTCGGTTTTCGGGGTGGCGGTCAGACCCACCAGAACGGCATCGAAATAATCAAAAATGGCGCGGTATTTCTTGAAAATGCTGCGGTGGCTCTCGTCCACGATGATAAGGTCAAAGTGGGCGGGCGAAAACAGCGGCACGCCGTCCTTGGTCTTGGCGTTGTCTATGGCGTTGAGCATGGTGGGATAGGTGGAAAACACGATGCGCGCGGCCTTATCGTCCTTAGAGGAGCACAGGTTGCACAGCGACTGGTCGGGCAGATACTTCTTGAAGTCGTCCTTTGCCTGCTTGACCAGCGCGGTGCGATCCGCCAGAAAAAGCACGTTGGTCACATGGCCGCCCCGGCTCAGCACATCGGTCAGGCTGGATGCGGTGCGGGTCTTGCCCGTGCCAGTAGCCATGACCAGCAGATTGCGCCGGAAGCCCTGCGTAATATGGGCGCAGACTGCCCGGATGGCGTTTTTCTGGTAGTAGCGGTCGGTGATTTTATCGTCAATTTCAATGGTGTCCAGCGGCTTTTTCTCGGCGCGGCGGTTCATTAGCTTTTGCAAGTCGTCCTTGCAGAACACCCCGCTCACAGCACGCTGCGGGCCGCTCTGCTCATCCCAGAAATAGGTGTTGTAGCCGTTGGTGGTAAACAGCATCGGACGGCGGCCAAACTTCTGCTCCAGACAGTCTGCATAAAGCTGAGCCTGCTTGCGCCCGATGTTGGGGTCTTTGGTGCTGCGCTTGGCTTCAATGACCGCCAGCGGCAAGCCGTCCTTGCCCATCAGCACATAGTCCGCATAGCCCTTCTGCCCCAGCACGCCGTTCATGTTGTCCACTTCGTACTCGGTGCGCACATCAGCGGCCGGCCCGGTGAATTTCCAGCCCATGGCCTTGAGGTCGATATCGATGATCTTCTGCCGCGTTTCGGCCTCGGTCAGGTCGGCGGCGGTGAAACTGCGGCTCTGCTGGTTCTGCTGTTTGCTGGCCGTGTATGCCGCCGAAAGGCTCTCCACCTGCTTGCGCAAGGCTTCCAGTTCGGCATCCTTCTGGGACAGTAAACTTTCCTGCTCCCGGATTTTCTTTTCGTCCAGTGTTACCTTTTCACCGGGGATGGCTGTCTCGTCAAAGGAGCGCTCCACATAGTCCGTGCCGTAGCAGTAATCCACCCATTGGATGAAATCGAACAGCCCCCGCAGGCTGAACACTGCATCCGCCGCCGACACACTATGCCCTGTATGTACCGCCAGATTGCCCGCCTTCACGATGCTGGGCAGCACGCTCCACACATCCCGGTCCACTGCGAACCGGAAACTCGGCTCATGCAGCAGGGATTGCAGGTTGTCCTTGTAGGGCATCGTGATGGTTTTATCTGCCGCATATACCCACTTCACCGCCAGCTCCAACGCCTTCCGACACCCCACCGCGCACATGGCCGGAGAGGTGGAGAACACTTTCTCAGCCTCGATGGCAGAATTGGCGAAGAGGGAGTATTCGGGGCGGGTGGCTAAAAAGGCAAAGTTGGACATGGGGAAGGCTCCTTTCTATCGTTTTAGTGACAATATTTCAACAACTCCGGAAATTTATCCCCTGCGTCACGAATCATCCAACGCTTAAATGCCGCAAATGGAGCATTCCATTTCAGTTTCATCATAATGGATAATTCCAAGTCTTTTTTATCTTCACCATCGGCTGTATTGTACTCTGTTACGCATTCTTCAAATTTATCAAGTTCCCTTGAGAGTTGCTGTCGTATGATCTTCGCTTCTTCAATTTTCTGCGCCGTTGAGCCGTAATACACTTCGTTCAGCAACGCCGCGGTATTCCGCGTTTCAAGAGTATCTTCCAACGCTGTGATTTCCAATTTATCCGGTTCAAACGGCTCACTATGTCTGCGAAACGCAATTTTCTCATCAACAGCTACTTTTGTACAGTCCAAAATCGGTGTATATTTATCATTTTTTATATTGTTGCAATGATCGCAGGATAAAAACAAATTTTCCCAGTTGAACATCAAATCACGGTCTTTCTGACGATGCGGCCTCAGATGTTCTATTTGGAGGTTATCCAATCCCTTCTTCTCACAGAGATAGCATTTATGCGCAAACATCAAACCAAGCGCTTTGTTTACTTCAGGAGTATCATATGTTCCGCTTTTCTTGCTTTTTTCTGCTTCGAGTGATTTGATTGCAGCTTTTGCTTCCAAGGTGTCTGTCCGTTCGATTTTAACCATCAGGACACCTTCTTTTCTTCAATTTTAGCAAGAACTCCTTTTGCGTCTTTCACTTCCATGCGCAGGTCTGCACGTTCTGCACGTTCTTCATCAGAAAGATCCGTCCGGTCACAAAGTTCCTGATAACGTTTTGTTTTCTTTTGCAGTTCATCAGAAAACGCTGTCGCATCCAGATATCCTTCTGCAATGTCATCAACGGAATAGGAAGAAAAATCTGTAAAACGAACCTGCTTTTCTAAATCATAAATGCAGGCATTACTGATGGAATTGAGGATATATGCCGAATGCGTCGTGATAATAAACTGAATGCGCGGGAAGAATTCTGTTAGGAACGGCAGAATCTTGCGCTGAAGTTCCACATGAAGGTGCGTCTCCAACTCGTCAATCAGCACAACACCCTCCGCATCATACTGGCTCAATTCACCTTTCAGCAGCCAGTTGCGATCCATACGAAGAATCAAATCAGACACAATGCCGATAATAGCAGAATAGCCATCGGAAAGTTCATTCAGTCCGTATGGATTGCGGCCATTCTGTTCAATTAGGAAATTATAGTTTTTATAGTCGTATCGCAGCTCGATCGATTCATCATCCAGAAGAACCCGCAGTGCATCCCGAAAGCGCAAAAACCATGAGGCGATCTTCGCCTCAGTTTCTAAATCGTCCTCATTTCTTGCATACGCTTGCTGAGTCTTGAGGTGAACCATATACTTCAGAAGAATTTGCGACGGTTCCGAATCAATCGGGTACTCCGTTTCAAGCTTAACATCCTCTGCCCCATGAACGCGCTGGATTTTTGAAGTTCGATCTGCCGCAAAACAGGCTGTAATGAAGTCACCATTCTGATAAAGTTGGTCTAACTCTTCTCCATCCGAAAACTCTAATCTTGCACCTTGACTATATCGCCCGATCGGGGCTTCAAAGCTTTCTATTGCACGCTGCGCTTGAATTTTTTCGATGCGTGTTTTGGCCCCCTCATATTGTTTTCGAACCATCGCAATACTATTTGGATAATCCACGTTAATTATATTTAACATGTTATCGTTTATTGCTTGCAAATAATCTTTTATTGCCCGCAACACAGAGGTTTTACCTGAACCATTTTTACCAGTCAGGATAAGATGCTGGCGCTTTTCAGGGTTTAGCTTGATCTCGATATTTTTAAGATGCCGAACCTCATTGATGTGGATGCTTGTAATAAAGTGCTCCATAATCTCACCTCTGAATGTAATTCATGTTTTGGATAGCCTTCCAGACAGCAGCATATGCTTCTGCACCGGCAACCTCTCGAATAAGTTGTTGCTGATATTCACTCTTGAGCTTTTGAAAAGAGTGGATCGCCTCCAAAAGATCTTTTTTCGCTTCATTGTAATCTTTGGCTTCTTCACATGTCATAATCGCACACCTCTACTATTGAAACGGATACGGTTCTTTCATATACAAATCCATCAACCACGCTTCCGGTGTATACGCTACTGGTTCAGCTTCTCCAAACGAAAACATTATAAATGGCTCCGCTTTTGATATAAATTGATTCGTTTCTAAATATCTTATAACTCCAGCTGTAGGATCAAAACGTTCCGTCATTCCGGGTGCTTGAAGCAGCTTAATCAAAATTATCTTTTGCCAATCAGCCAACCTTATATATGATTCTCTCTTTTGGCTCTGCCAACGCCTTATTTTTTTACGCACAAGAACATTTTCCACCACTTGAAAGCCAATAATGACAATGATAAGTGCAACAGATATAATAAAGGTCATTCCAATAAATATCTTTTTCTCATCTGGAAGTTTATCTAGTGCCATTTTAGCAAGGACATTCTGTGGCAGAAAAAGAATCAGCCCAGTTGTCACTCCAATGCCAACCAGCAACGGCGATAATTTCTTGAATCCCGCAAAGAGTCTATCTAATGTAGCATCCATATTGATTTCCACACCCATGCTTTGCACCCCTTTTCTTTTAGTATACTGCAATTTTTTGTTGTTGCACAGCCCTTTACCCAAAATACTCTTGCATCAGTGCCTTTTCTGAAACTCAATTGCACAATTCCGAAATCTTATCCATGGAAAATTTATAGAATGCATTAAAGTGCTCAACTGTTTGTGCCACAGAGACCACTTTTACGCTAACATTCCAGATGTCTTTATTGTGGTTTGAGTCAATACAACAAAAGCATGGCTCATCCCTTCCAGCAAGTAAACTCATCTGATTCGTTATTGCGTGTTTTTGTGTATTATCCATCTCATTGAGTACAGCCAAAAAATCAACATATTCAGAAAAGCAGTTCAGAGCCTTTGGGTTCTTTAAATACTTTCCTATGCTATCAATTTCCAATTTCCTAACAACATCTTTTTGAGAAAGTGTCCACACAATCGAAATCATCATATCTGCAAAGTGCTTCAAATCATGTACAATACTTTTTCCCAGATAATTTTCTTTTGTATGGATGTAATTGTTAATAACACAAACTCTCCCACTATTGGCTTTTATTTCTTTCCAGAGATTGCAATATTCAACAATGCTTTCGTTTGTAATGTCAAGTTCTGCGACTAGCTGTATCAATAAAATTGTGAATCCGTATTCTTTTGCTTTTTTTGAAAGTGTTGGAATCAATTTGATGTCAAAATTTTCAATCGGAACTTTACCAGTTTTTATCAGCGGATACTTTTCAATCCACTCTTTTTGTTGTTTCACCTTCTCATCATACTCGAACATCGCTTCCACTGCACCCGGCATACCATAAATCGGGGACAATTCTCCTTTTTCCACTTTTTCTCGAAGTATTGCCATCGTTTCATCATCGACTTTTTTCACTTTGACACCTCCACTCATGCATCCGATTCGAAATCCAGTATCACAGTTACCCAAAATATTCCTGCATCAGTGCCTTTTTCATCAATTCCAGCTTTTCAAGGCTCTGCTGTATGGTCTGCTTCTGCTGGTCTACACGTTCCACAAGGGCGGCAAAGTCGTTTTGGAGGTGGAGAGGTGGCAAAATGATTGCCAACTTTTCCAATCGTTCTTTTGAAATATTTGACATTGATTTAGCAGACCCGGTTGCAATGTTTTGGATTTTGCCTCTGAAAAATTCATGATTGATAAGTTTCCAAAGAAAAATCTTGTTTATTTTTTCATTTGTATTCAATCTGAAAATCAAATCTGGCATCATTAGATTTGGCGCGGTATCATTAACATAGGCACACATTCCCACCAATTCAGGCGTATTTTTTCGCGTAAAGAGTAAATCTCCTTTATGAACTTCTGCGGATTTAACAAACATTGAGCTATCTAAAATTGCCTTATTTTCGTCTTGCTGATACACTCCATAAGTAACGGCACTTAACTTTAATATTGCCGGGTTTTCTTCTTGACGCATATCATTTGAGCATACGAAGCTTTTTCCATTCTCGATACTTAGCAAACAATTACTCAACGGCTCATATGGAAACCCCAAAGAATTGTTTGATGGATTTCCAAACATCTCCACAAACCGCGCCTTTACCAGCTCATCCAGTTTAGCAAGTTGCTGGTCTCGAAATGCTATCAATTCATCGACCTTGCTCAGCGTTTCTGCAATTTTTCTTTGTTCTTCTAAGGGCAAAACAGGAATTTCAATTTTGTTCAACTCTTTTGCAGGCAAATGCTTTACTGTGACAAACGGCGTTTTTTCTTCGATTCGCTTTAGTGCGATGGGCATAAAGTAAAATAAGTAGTCTTTATCAATACTACCCTTTGGTGCTAATCGGCAAACTCGCTGATTCAAAAGTGCGGGTGTTTTTCCCCACTTTGCAATGTTGAACTCACCATCCATACCGATGAGTAAATCATTTTCGTGTACGATATATTCACTCTTATATTCTTCTGTTGTATAGGTTTCAGAATATCCCCTTACCACATCGCGGATTCTGATAAGCGGCATTCCATCACTATCTGAAAATTTTGCAGAGTCAAAAGGAAATCCATACTGAATAGTACAGACTTCTGGAAGAAGTTTTTTCATCATACCATTTCCTCCAACTCTGCCAAACCCTTGGTGATCTCCATTTCCAGCTCATGCAGGTCGGCCAGAATTTCCGTAGTCGAGGGATACTCCACCGGCACATACTCGGTCTCTTTGTACTTATTGATGGATAAATCATACCCGTTGGCGGCAATTTCCGCTTTGGGCACAAAGAAGCTCTGCTCGGTGCGCTTGCGGTCAGTTTCGGCATCGAGGTTATGGAACCGGGCGATGATGTCCGGGATGTCGTTTTCCTTCACCTCGGTGCGCTTGTCGTCCAGCGAGAAGCCGTCGGCTTTCATATCGTAGAACCACACCCTGTCGGTGCCGCCCGCGCCGGTCTTGGTAAACACCAGCACCGCCGTAGACACGCCTGCGTAGGGCTTGAACACGCCGGAGGGCATGGAGATGACCGCCCGCAACTGGTGGTTTTCAATCAGTTCTTTTCGGATGCTCTGGTGCGCCTTGCTGGAACCGAACAGCACACCGTCCGGCACGATGCAGGCGCAGCGTCCGCCGGTTTTGAGCATCCGCAGGAAGAGCGCAAGGAACAAAAGCTCCGTCTTTTTGGTGTTGGTGACGGCTTTCAGGTCATCATTGATGCTCTCGGCATCCACAGTGCCCTTGAACGGCGGGTTTGCAAGGCAGACGGTGTACTTGCTGCAAATGGAGTTTTGCTTCGACACGCTGTCCTTGTAGTCGATTTCCGGGTTCGTGATGGAGTGGAGCATCAGGTTCATGGCCGAAATGCGCAGCATGGTGCGGTCCATGTCAAAGCCCGTGAACATCGGGCCGGCAAAATGCTGCCACTGCTCCGGGGTCATGCTGTCCTCGTAGTGGGCGCGGAGGTACTGTGCACTGGACACCAGAAAGCCCGCCGTGCCGCAGGCGGGGTCGCAGATGAAGTCGTCCGGCGTGGGCTGCACCAGCTCCACCATCATGTCGCGGATATGCTTGGGCGTGCGGAACTGGCCGTTCTGCCCTGCGGTTGCCAGCTTGCCCAGCATATACTCGTACAGGTCGCCCTGCATATCAAGGTCGGCAATGTCGTGGGTGTAAAGATCCTCCAGCCCGGTGATGATCTTTTGCAGCACCTGTGGCGTGGGGATCAGGAACATGGCATCGTCCATGTACCGCGCAAAGGCGGTGTTTCCCTCGTCCGGGCGGGTGGGGTCGTCTGCGATCTCCACCAGTTCGCCGTTTGCATCAAAGTCCGGCAGACGGCCATACTTCATCTTTTTGATGGCAGGGAACACCCGCTGCTGCATGGTCAGGAAAATCTCGCGGGAGTCCTTATCCTTGAAGCGGCTCCACCGCATGGACTGCCCTGCCGCGCTGGCCGGGAAGATGTGCTCCATCTTTTCGCCCGCCATGTTCTCGAAATCCTCGGTGGCAAGTTCCTTTTCATCCAGCGACCGGATGAACATGAGGTAGGTCAGCTGCTCAATGACCGTCAACGGATTCGTGATGCCGCCTGCCCAGATGTCTGTCCAGATCTTGTCTACCTTATTTTTAATGGCTCCTGTAACCATGCGTTCCTCCTGAATGTTTGCCAACCGCAAACGGTTTTCTTTTCGAATTTTTGGTGATAATACCACAATTTTATTATAGCAGTGTACGGTTGTATTTTCAATGTAGAGTGTTTAGCGGAAGCGCTTTCTTGATCGCAAGGCAAGAAATCAGTGGAACGTTAAAACAGCAATTTGCGATATGCAATTCAACGCTGTTGCTGTTACATGAAGATGTTGAATTGCTATAAAACGGTAAAGTGCATCTGCATTTCACAGACTGTTGTTTCTCGTGCTGCTGTTCCCAAAATAAAGTTGATGATAGCCCAACTGCGCCAGATAACAAAGCTGTCCTCACGTTTCGGTGGCTGAATCAGCGCACAAAGTTCTCCCTGCGTGTAAACGTCCTTGATGGTTTCTTGTGCCTTTACCATCTTGATTTTGAACAGTGCTATTTCGTCCTGCTCCATACACCAGTAAAGGAACACTTTCACCGAACGGATATAATGGTTGACACTGTTTGCAGTCATTCTGCTATCCGTCAAGTGGATAACATACCGCTTGAATCCTGCTTCGTTCACGGCTAACTGCTCATCTGAAAGGAACTTCAAGAACCGTGTAATATCATACCGATAGCCGTTCAACGTGGCTTCTGCTGTGCCAGAATACTTCTTATCGTCCAAAAAATCTTGCTTTAGATTATCAAACCGGGCTGCATTCTTCTGAATCTTCTTCATTTTTGTACCTCTGACCTCTAAAATTTTTGAAAAAATCATAGGTACAAGCCCAAAAAGCCTATATAAAACAAAAAAGACGACAAACCGTTTATCTCAACGATTTATCGTCCTTTTGGTGCGCTCGAGGGAACTCGAATCCCTGGCCCTCTGATTAAAAGAGAGGCTTGATATGTCATTTTATATCTTTTTATGTTTGATTTTGTATAGATACTTCGTCATTTTATGCAATTCCTATTGCAGCTCATTTTGTCGAGTCACACCTTGTTGTCGCATTTTTGTCGCACTTTCTTTTGGCGGTTTGGCCTGATGTGACACAGCATATTTTACCCTGTAGTATCGCCCAAACAGTATCACAATTTCGCCGGTTGAAAATATTGTGGAAAGATGTTGAAAACATACTCTTCTAGGCGATTTCCCCGTTCTGGGGAGATCGAACAACTAACTCTCTGCTCTGAAATCAAGGGCGGGGAGCTTTTTTATTCTACCCCCGGGTCTGCCGTTTCTGCTGTGGTCTGCTCCTGCTCCATACGACGCTTGACCGCCTCATAGACATAGGCGTTGACGCTTTGCCCCGCCTGCTTTGCGGCCTGCTGAATTTCTTCTTTCTCTCCTTTGGGGACGGACAACTCCAAACGGTCATAGTTGTTTTTGACATATTTGTGGACTGCACGCTGTTGCGCGGCGGTTGTTT